>Ga0325401_1004653_pt1 | contig 12978 bp, 8 predicted proteins | sample PopdelMetagenome_FD_205666 | JGI IMG/M metagenome (GOLD analysis project Ga0325401, IMG submission 205666) | Populus deltoides microbial communities from Bellville, Georgia, United States - Xylem-PdKOR-R2 | ecosystem: Host-associated > Plants > Phyllosphere > Stem > Wood/Secondary xylem | place...
CTAAAAGCTCAGGTCAGCCACAAAGCAAGGGTTCAAGTGTAAGCACAACTCATACCAAATTTCCGACTTGAAAAGTGACCCTCCTGCGATGAATGCGTTGTATTTTGCATTCCTGTCAGTGGTTTCGTGCTTCACTTGATCATGAACTCCACGAAAATATTCTATGGTGTCCTCTACCTTAACACTTGAAAGCCCAGTACGAGAAATATTTGCTGAGTCATGTACACTCAATGGTTTTTTGGCCATCCACAACTTGAAAATTTCGTGCTGTTTTTATGCCTGTTCTTGGCAAACTCAGCTTCAAACAAGACAAGATCCATCACTTCGGTGTAAATAAATATTGATTGTATGAGAAACCATGATATGGTTTCGATGTGAATAAAACTATTAACACTGTATAAGATTATCATTTCTTATTAGATTTATTACCATCTTCTTCAAAATAAACTACTCTACGAAAGAATATTAATTTCATTTTCATACTTTTGAGGAAAACTTCTAGTTTCAACTTAATGGGATAGACTTTGCAATTATAATGTAAGTGATTTATCCCTCCATGATAGATTTAGCTATATTCTCACTCATATATCTATCCCTCTCCATGTTAGATTTATCCATATTGTCATACACATCCGTTTTACAAGTCCGAGCATGATCAAAATAGAATAGACTTGGATTCATTTTTAATACCATATCTCTTAATTTTTGCACTTGCAGCTTATTTTTAATGGGAATAAAATCTGGGTAGCAGATTCGGAATCTCCAAAATTAATGATAATATTGTTTCAGTACTGTGTATTTATAAGATCATATACCAATATTAACATATTTAGTCGAGGAGTTGTTGGATAGTACTGATGTGAATACATCTATATATATATAATAGAAGCCTAAATCTTCCATGGAAAACGAAGTGAGCACACCCATTATCAAACATATATATCAAGGATTAACCAAACCAGAAGATATGGAAAAATCTTCCATGAAGATGGCTTTCTTCGTAGTACTCTTGGTTTTTGCAGCTGGTATATATATAGCTCCCTTCTTTTCTTTGATATTGCTTCTAATATATATAGATGCATTCATATTTATTGACATGTATGGATTTGTTACCATACGTAATTTCAAAATATGAGATAGCATTCTTTTGTTTGTTTGTTTGTCACATGGTTATTGACCGATCAAAGTTCTACATTAAAAGATTACGAGGTTGGATTTAGTCAAACCCGGATATAGTGAGTAAACTTGTAATCTAGTTGACTTGATCAAGTTATTTTTAAAATAATTTTGTTTTTTTTTTGTCTCATAAAACATTGTTTCATACTTTCATTAAGGTGATTTTTGTTTTCTGGAAAGTAGTTTTCGAGAAACTACTTTCTAAACTTTTCTATGTTTGTTTGCCATTAGTCAACAAAAAATACTTTCCAGTCAACAAAAAACACTTTTTAGTCAAAGGAAAATTTGACTTGGTTTCCAGGAAAGTATCTTGCCTTTTGGCTGTGTTTGTTTTCCGGAAAGTGGTTTCTGGGAAACAACTTTTCAAACTTTCCTATGTTTGTTTGTCATTAGAAAAGTTGGTCAACGGAAAACACTTTCCAGTCAAAGAAAAATTTGGTTTGGTTTTCAAGAAAGTGTTTTCCTGGAAAATTTGGGCGGAAAACACTTTCCGAAAGTTGTGAAAAATTTAGAAATGTCATTATTTACTAATAATATCAAATTTGATCTTCAAACTTTTGATTGCTATATATATTTTGTTTTGAATATTTATTTTTCAATTTCATCTCTTAAAATTTAATTTTTATATTAACTTTGATCATTATTTTTATAATTGCTATTTAATTTTTCCTTATCATTTTTTTATTGAAATTTTTTATCTATCAAATTTGGTCCTCATTCTTTTGATTGTTACTTATTTTATTTGAAATAATTTATAAAATGTTAATTATTATTATTTTAATTTCTTCATCTTTCATTTTTTTTAATTTTTTAGATTTGATCTCTATTATTTTGATTATTATTTATTTTATTTGAGATAATTTATGAAATTATATTATTTTTTTAATTTCATTCTCATTCAACTTTTTAATTTGTAAGATTTGTTCCTCATTATTTTAATAAACTTGAGAAAAATAAAACATTAATAAGTTATTTTCCAGCTTATTTTTCATGACATAACCAAACACTGGGAAGTGTTTTCCAACTTATTTTTTATTACACTACCAAACATCAGAAAATAATTCACTTTTCTGGAATTCACTTTTCAAAAGAAAACTACTTTCCAGCAAACAAACGGGTCAAAATCACCAAAACAATATCATTTTGAGGTCGGCCCTACGATTCATCAATGATTCGAGCTCTTAGCTAGATCAAATACTGGCCGAGTTTGATAACGGTTTGTAACTCATTGTCTCTATCTTGGTTTTGTACTTTGATTAAACCAGGAACACAAATAGGAGCAGAAGCAAGGGATATAAGTATTCCGTGCAAAACTGTGGCGGACTGCGTACCACCGGGTCATTGCGATTGCATTATCAACCTGTGTATCTGCCATCCTGTTGAGCAGGTTTTTGATGCTCAAGCACTCATCGGCAATCATCCATGAACGCTCAAAAACAGCTATTAATTTGTCTGCTAATAATTCATTTCCAAGAAGCTATAGCTCTTTTTTATAATCAATAAAAAGATAAATGGATGGGAAACACATGCGCTGAAGAGTTACATATTCATCAATAAAATGATGAGTTCACGCCAGAGTACGTAGCCTGATTACTCTCATTCTCTACACGTACACTATTTCCATCAAACCATAGTCTCATAAATTTATTTTTATTTATCTTTTTATTATGCGAAGAATCCATGCCAATGGTTTAAGATTAACAATTTGAATTTCACCAACATGATAATCATGTTAACATTAACTTGAGGTGAGCCAAATCCCATAGAATCCCTTCTCTGTTTGCAGCAACAATGGGCAATAGAATCCCTTCTCTTCCCTTCCAAAATGCGATTACATACTCTCCTTGTAAATGGAAGCACAATCACATAAAGAACTACATGAACCATTACCAAACACCAAAAACCCCATTACTCTCATATAGTTTTTAAAGACTTCGCTATACCCTAACTAGCCAAAATTGGCCAACTAGACTTTGCTCAAAACTGTTCGTAAAATGAATGAGCGAACTTTAATTTCATGGAACGCCATGACTTGTGGTTTCTCAGATGGGGAAAGTTCAATGAGTCATTTTCTTTACTTTTACTAAGGTCGTGACTTCTGTTGTAGATATGTATTCTAAATGTGGGGGCATGTTTGATGCTCGAAAATATTTGTCATTGATTTCTTTGGCCCAGTCTGGCTCTGTGGATAGCCCCTTTTAATGGATATGCACGCCATGGACTTGGTTCTGAAGCAGTGATACTGTTTAAGAACATGTTAGAGCAAAAAGTAGTCCCTAATGGAGCTACTTTTGTTGGGAATTTTATCTGCTTGTGGTTAGGGATGAGATTCTTCTACTCGATGAAAGAATGTTTTGGAGTAACTCCAACTTTAGAACATTTGCATTTGTGGTGAATCTTCTGGGTCGAACAGGGGAACTACTGGAAGCAATTGCAAATGCAGTAGATATTGTCATTTGGGTAGCTATTCTCACTGCTTGTTGGTTTTAAAAAGAGATGGAAGTGGGTGATAGGGTGGCTAAGCTTTTGCTCGGTTCAGATACCAAGCCAACCTCAGCTCATGTCATTTTACCTAACATAAATGCAGCATTGGGTAGTTGGGGGAGAAGCTGAATGTGAGAAATGGATTGAGAGACTTGAAAGCGAAAATGGATCCTGGCTGTTGTTGTATTAAGATGAAATCTGGACTTCATGTGTTCCTAGTCGAAGATAGAACCCATCCACTTTATACTGTAATTTATAACACTTTGGAACATCTTACAGCAAACGCAAATCTTTTTCCTTAATGTAACTCTGTTTCTCTTTCAATAACAGAGGATTATTGTTTTCATGCATCATAAGTTCAATGGCCAAACTTATTTCACGGTTGCCAAATTAAGTTTCTGTCTACTAATAAAAAATATATTCAATGATGCTAATTATACAAAAGAACTAGCTGTTCGACATAAATTCATTTTCCAAGCAATTCAAGCTGTAGATTGCTGATTATAACTAATTCCAGGTTCATATTCATGCGAAAAGAGCAAGTTGTTAAATACCATATTCCTTTCTGTTTCTCTGCCGAATAGTCTGCTATAGTGTCTACTTTATTACAGCTGTTGTACTCTGATTTGGATGCCCTTTAGACGTTGCATTTTTCGTTTCCTCAACCACTTTTATGTTTTTCAATGTTGATCTGCTGCAGTAAATGTTCCTCGTGAGTATTCGCTTTTCAAAATCCTTTTTTATGGTTCTGTTCAAGTTTTGACCTATGATCAGTTGGACTCATTCAATCTATTTGCTTGTTGATGGTCGGCCTCACATCACAAATTTTATCATTCCATATTTCAGAATTGAACTTCTGTTTTTCTTCTGTTTCATGCCTGTGATTCATCAGGATATTGGACAATGACAGCTGGCTGGCAATTCCAAAGGCTGTGGGTTCTCGGAATATATCCTGTGTTTACACTTCATAAACATCAAAAGTAGGTCCTGTTATTCAGCTCTTACTAACAATTATAACAGTGTTTCTGATTAATTGTTTCTTTTACTTTTTTCAGAAATTGATTGTTGAACTATATAAAGAGGTAAGACTTAAGAGCAGCGCTATCTCTCTGTCTCTAGGATGTTTTAAAGCTGATGCCTCCTTTTCTTCAGTACACATTTTTGTTTAAAGTCTATATAAACGTGGTTTTAAATCTGTCTAAGTTGACAGAGTTTAGCCACTTTTTCCCTTTTGCTAGTGAGTACTTGAACACCAATCATTCCTCTTAATTTTCTCCAAAGATAAAAGTAGTTGTTTATGTCTTTTTGATGGCCTTCTTAGCAGTCATTGGAAGGGCACTGTTCCAGTCTATGATTTTAAAAAAGTGGTTGCTGCATAGAAAGTGGACAGTCATGAGTGATTAACGTGGGTTTCCAACTCAGGTGATGCTGACCTGGAAATAAAGGAAAATACAAAAATCCCAGCTGACTACCAAATCAATGTGCATGATATTTTGTTAAAGTTGTAATCTACATTATTTTACTACTGTTTCCTTTTTCCTCAAGGCGTGTATATGTTTAGGAATTCTTTCAAATGCAGGGAACTGATAAAATATTATCTCAGTTGGGATTTTCATTATATTTTATGTGGGAGCAAGTATAAAAGACCATTAAATCTTCAGTGGCATCTAAAATTATGAATGAATCTAGTTTGTTGCATCTGCAGGCTCAATTTTCCTTTAGGATTTCATTGGAAAATGCTGCTCCTTTATTTGCTCTCGTTTGTGGAAAACAACTGTCAATTATAGTGGTACATCAGATACATTAGTCTCTACCATACTTCTTTTTAGTTTTTCTTCATGGTATTTTATTAATTTTACAACATTAGTAAATTTCATATATCATAAACATCTGTCACCGCAAGAGCGCCTTTTTTCTTAACTTTAGCAGCTCTTACTGCCTCTCTGAAGTTCAGGAATATTATTCGCAATGAAATACACCCTGTTACAAACAAGCAAATAGTTAAAGTTTTGTTAGTAGCCAACTGTGTGTGTGTGTGTGTGTGTGTGTGCATGGAATCATACTTTGTTAGGAATGAAAATTAATTTTAGAGATCTAATGGAGGATATGCACACAAAACAAAACTCATTCTCTTACATAATTTTGTTAACTTTTGTCATTATTACTGTCGTTAATCACTAGCTGCAACTGTTTGGATTTCTCTTCATTCCTAATTTCCAGATCCCATTTGTGTGATTCTTCCTTGATTCCTCTTTTTCTGTACTTGCAGTACAGCACAAGTTGGAGGATCCCTAAGGGGATGCCAACAAGATTTGGGAACTGCCGAAATCCAAGAATTTAAGTTAAAAGAAAATCCAAGAGTGCATGTACTATTGGAAAGTTCTTGTAGTCACAAAGTTAAGATTGAATAATTGTACAAACCGTGAGAAAGAGATCATGGCTCAGTAGTCCATATACCATCCAAAGAGAACTTGAAAGGAAAGAGAAAAACGAAAGGTTGAATGGCATGTATTCTACGCTCTTTGTCTTTATCACTTGTTTCTGCAATTTTATATTTAGAATATTTATTAAAAGGAAGCTTGAGCAAATACTTGCTTTACCAAAGGGCATGAGGGAGATGAGAACTTAGATAATGAACGTGTTTATGTTATGCTACACGTGTTAGGATGCTAAAATCATGCCACATATTTGTTTCTGTTGTAGTGGCTTCGGCTGTCAACTTTGGATGTATGTGGTGAATTAAAAAGAGATAAAGATGCGTCACCACAACCACTAGTGGAGAACCATACATGACCACAGAGGCCACAAGAGCAACACTCCCGACAAATGTCTTGCGATGGTGGTGATCATGGAAAGAAAACAATGAGATAGCTGCCGTGATGCAGAACACGAGGATGACAGGTATCACTGTGATAGCAACCTTCATCTGCACACCCATGGTATTTAATTGTAAATACTCTTTGCGATGCATAAGTGCAAGTATATAGCCCGTGAGTGTGTTACTTTGTATTATGGAAGAAAGGCAGCGAGGTATACAAGCATACTTTGAAACACACACACGCGCGCAAACTTGAGTTGTTACTTTGAAACACACACACGCGTGCTAACTTGAGTTGTTAGTCTATGATAAGCGTACTAGTGTTGATAATTCAAGCATGTAAGGAAAAATACTTCTCCAATAGTTTGACAGATAAAGTTCAAAGAGCTTGCCTTTCCTTTGGCTGAAGTGAACCATAAATATATGAGAATGAAGGAAAGCTCAAAAAGAATCCCTAAACCATTGATGGTGACCACAGGGAATTTTTCCCATCTGTAGCTTATGACAGGCAACCCATACCATGTGTAAAGGAGACAGTTTAGCAGTGCAATGGTGTAAGGAACACATGAGAACTCTTCGGGGCTTTTCTTCCTGATGACCCTACAGAAAGTTAATCTGGAGACATGAAAAAGTAATATATAGTTTTGAGTTCCGTTGTCAAATTTCTTAACTTGATAAACTAATATTTTGTGTATTATAGAGTCTTGGCATTACATAGGTGCTGAAAAAAGCAACAGAGAAGCTACATTGCCTGCAACAAAATCATGAAGATTTGATATATTAGGTTGCTTTAGTAGAATAGTTATATGTAATGGTAGATAGCTGATGCAGGGAAAGGAAAAAAACAAAGAAAGTTATACCCATGACTCCCACTGCTAGGCGTAGCGTATCTCCCATGTTTTTCTCTCTGCAATGATGGTCCTAAGTTGAGAAAATGGTCCCCAACAAGAAGACTCTCTAAAAAACTAGTTAAAATGGTCCCCAACAAGAAGACTCTCTAAAAAACTAGTTAAGTATCTCATGCGGAGTGTTTAATAACCTTGGGGGATATAAATAAGGGGACGCACGGGTAAAGAGAATATTAGAAAATTGAAAGGAGAAGTGCTGGCTACGTTTCCATGAATCCTGTAGACTGTTTTATCTAATCAGTAGATGGAAATAGCTTGCCTAATATTGAGATTTTGCCATAAAATCGGGTTGGTTTTTGAGAATAAGATTAGAGGAACAGAAAAAAGAAATTATTTACTGTTGCCTATTGCAAGTGGAAGATGCCATGGCACTCCACTTTGCACCAGATAGAAATCTCTTACGTGATGTTTGGCTAATCAATTAACATGCAGTACGTTTATTAAATGTTCTCTCTCCCTTTGTGTCTGGAAACATTTTCTCAGGTGATGTATATGATACACTTTTAATTTTATCGTGTGAAAAAAAAACACATATACAAGTGTTTGTGTGTGCACCAGCTGTGACACAGATACACACATAAAGCTGCATTCTCATCAGTGAATTATGACATTTATTCTTATTTATGCCTGTATCATCATCACAGAGTTTTTCAAGGGTGATCATGTTCCTGATGGTTTTAATAAAGGGATACTGCTGAGCGTGCAAATTGAAAAAGAAAGAAAGTTTTTTTAAAATGTAACCCATAGTTGAGGAGGTGTACATGGTTTTTTCTTTATTAGCATTGCTGTGGAGTGCATCATGAAAGGATCTCTGCATATTTTTAACGTTCTCTGCACACTTTTATCCTTCTCTGCACACTTTTTGTACAGGTATATATCCCATTCAAAAGAACTGCTGCGTATGCCTGCGTTAATAAATCATTTGTTAAGATAGCTGTGCCACTTTCTTAATCTTATGCTGAGATATAAGACATTGCTGTTGATTATGATCAAAATGAACGCAACATGCAGGACTGTGTTTTAAATTTTGGAAAACACCGCTCCCACTTCTTAAGAGCCGAAACTTTATGAAGTTGAAGTTGATTTTCCAGATTTGCATCAGCAGTGTACACTGCTCATGACACTTGTGGCTTTGCGAAACAATAGTTCTTCAAAAAACATGTTACTAAGAGTTAAATCTTGACTCATAATTCTTACCTTTCATTTCATTGAAAAGAACTGTAATAGTTTCATAAATTCTGATGAGTAAATAATAATTGAGTCCCTGAGTGTTCTATGTTTTGCTAAGTTAGTACTTCTGACTTTGAAAAACATAAGAGGATTAACTAATTACTTTGCTGAAAACATAGGAATTCAATAATAGTTTACTCAATTCTGATAGGGCTCCTGCCACATGAGAGTACTGATATACATGAACTTGTTAAGAACCTTAATTTTCAAAAAATGTTCCTATACACTTATAGCTATGTAGGAATTTTTTGAACGAACTGCACTCCATCGTATACGTCAGGAGTTCATTGATGAGAAGGAATTGGGAAAAGCTTGAACCCAATTTCTACAGTGATGAATTTAAACGCAATTGAAATTCCCAGGGAGTTATACATTTCATTATTTCTTGAAGCTCGATCTCTTTACCGGACGAACCATTTAGCCGAGAGAAGCCATGAACTAAAATAGAAGAGCTTGCCTCACTCATTAGTAAATATTTCGGAGTAGCTCATTAGATCCTTAGATTTCTGCAGGAAATGAGTTGATGAAAAGATACGTTTGAGGGAGGTTTTTTCTCAAGTAATGCTCCCTGTCATATGTAAAACTGGAAGGCCCTTTTCTCCTATTAAACAACATTTTGTTTTATGTGATAAAGAGACAGACTATTTTTTTTTTTTTTATGATGGTGATCTCAGCATCCTTTTGCCTGTCTTCCATTTTTATTCTTTCTTGCCTCCAACAATTCATTAAAATCCTATATCCTCCAACACTGGGGTTTCTGATGCCTTATTTAGTAATGGTTCTAGTAGATGAATGCTCGACAGAGTCCAGAATCTATATTTATAACCTAGTTTACATTACACAGGCTGGTCGCTGTTAATTGCTTTTGACAACCATTTTTGCTGTCCATGATTTGAAATTATACTATCAAACTCCTATTTTTGGACAGTAAATAGCTCAGTTCCTTCAAAGTTGGAGGATGGTTTTGGTCACCATTTATAGATATCAGTCACTCAATGAGGCAGAGCAGCTTACATAAGTTGAGTTGAGGGCAAATTGTGTTAGCGTTAAGAATATATTCTCTGTACAAAATAACTTGCTTGTGCTTCTTCTTCTTCTTCTTCTTCTTCTTCTTCTTTTTTGTCATGTCAAGCACATTATGTTATAGACAAGGACTTAGATCATTCCTCGCATTATGCTGGTTCAGATAAATTTATTTTTTAATGTAAAAAAATATTTAAATATTAGTAATGTGTTTTTTAATAAAAAAATTAAATATACAGGGATTGACATGGTGTGACCTAATCAATTTTACAAATTTAAAGACAACCCAGATGACCTAGAAAAATATTATTTGACTCAAAAATAATTTTTTTTTAAATATTAAAACGACAACATATTAGATCAACTCGAATTAACTCGGATTAATCTGTTAAATTCACTTTCAAGTCATGAGACCCTAGTTACCCTACATAAAGCAAATAAAAAATTTATTGAACTCAGTTCTCAATCAATTCAATATTAAAGAATATAATTGAAAACAAAATTCAACTAAAAAATGACTTGAGTCAACCCGAGTTAACTTATCAACCTGGATCATGAAACCATGATAACCTCATAGAAAGTAAATCGAAACAAATTATGAAGCTCAATTTACAATTAATCCAATGTAAAAGGATGAAATAAAAAAAAAACACAAAAAACACCCTAGTCAACGATCAAACTCGTGATCCGAGTCATGAGACTAAAATAACCTCATAAAATACAAATCAAAATAAATTATGAAGTTTAATTCTTAATCAACTCAATGTTTAAGGATAGAGTTGAAAAAAATAATTAAAAAATAACAAAAAAATGATCTAAATCAACACGGTTAACCAGCAAAACTTGCAATTTAGAACATGAGACCAAGAAACTCTATAGAAAGCAAATTAAAATAAATTATGAAGTCTAATACTTAGTTAATCCAATGTTAGATGCTATAATTGAAGGAAAAAAACTAAGTTTAAAATAAAAAAAAAATCGTACAAATATGAGGATCAAAGTAAAAGAAGGCTTAGCTTTATATTATTCAGTGCTACAGTAAAAAATTCAAATTCTTTTAGTATATGTTAAAATTAAAATAAAATGCTTGAAAATGGCTACTGATAAATCTGCACGTGTAATAAGAAGAGTCAGGACTTCTAGTATCAAATAAAGAAACTCTCTTTATGATACAAAACATACTGTTTCTAGTGTTTAATTATGATACGTTTACAATTTTTCATCATAAACTTAGGTAATTAACTGTATTATGACAATGTATAAAAATTGGTATATTTCCATGTACAAGAGGTGCATATTAGAACATTGAGAGTCATCACCCTCAATTGTTAGAAATTAAAAGATTATATGAGTAATTAAAAAAATTTAAAAGGTTGAGGACTTGTGTTAGCAATTTAATTCACTCAAAGGGGACAAAAGCTAATGAAGAAAATCACAAGTTGTTAGAAGTGTCAAGATTTGCAACTTACCTAGCCATGGTTGGACTATTTTGGAGTTAGTTTTTTTTAAAAAAATAAAAAACTATATCTTTTCTTTAATTCATAGTCTAATTTCGTGTAATTATTAAATTCAGTTTAGCTTGACATGTCGATTTAAAAACTTACACTAGACCTAACCATGTTTAAAAAAAATTAACTTGGAGTTGACTTGATTTGATTTGGTAAATCCAACACGTAACTTGTCACCTAATTTGATCGAAACCTAGTTTAATATTTTAATCCACCGAACCAATAATGTTTTATTACTTAAAAAAAAATATAATAATATTGTTTTGACTCACCTGGGCCTTGCATATGGTCATCATTCTAGCCAGGTTTAATAACTTTGGCATTGATAATAATAATAATAATAATAATAATAAAATACATTTTTTTCAGTATATTTGAATCTGACGAATACCCTTAAGATTGTGCAAGTTATTTGGTTCACCAGTTGATCGAGTGTAGGATGCAACTAAACTAGACCAAGTCACATCATTTTTTGTTGAATACACTATCAGTGCAGCAATTACCTGTATCTTTTCCAGTTTACCATTTAAACAAATGAAATTACACATGATATGATTGGACAACAGGACCACTTTACGTAATCTGTCTGCCATGAACCTGGGAAATTACTCTTGTGGAGGATAAGTTATTCAAAGTATTCCAATCACAGTGTGCAAGCAGTATAAGATTTTCTTTAGCCCAGAAAGAGATTGATGCTAGGGCGTAATATGATGTCGAGAAGCATCAGAGAAGAGATAGTGCTTTGCTGCCTTCGCTTGGATACATGCAGGCGTATGAACGAAATACTAGTTGTGGGGTGGGGTAGGTGTGGCGTAGCAGATGCCAAAAATCAAATCTTTCAGGATCCCCAGTAGATGCATATATAAAATGGAAGAAACACATGGAAAGAGTTGCTTGTTTCAATATTTTTAATCCATCCATGGTAGAATCAGGCTATTTAAATTATAGTTTTGTTTTTAACTCTGGACGGTTGCAGCTTATAAGACTTGATCTTGATATCTTCATCTAATAAAATGATTCACTTCCCTCTTCACTGATACTCTAAACCAATGTTTGGAAATGTAGTTAAAATTATGTTTTTAAAAAGTTTAAATATTTGTTTTTGTTTAAAATTAATTTATTTATATTTTTTAATCGTTTTGATGTTAAAAATAAAATTTAAAAAAATAATAAAATAAATATTATTTTGATGCATTTCCAAGCGAAAAATACTTTGAACCGCAACCACTACTACACTTTCAAATATCTATATAATTCGAACAACCTGGTCTTACCGATAACCTATTGGTTGAACCGATGAAATATATAGTAGCTAGCTTAGCTGGATTATTATCTAGGTCAAGTTTAATAACGTTGTTTAAGAGGTAAGAAGAGTAAACTAGCCTGAACCAAGCTCGATGCGAGCTTACTGATGCGAGCCTATATGATTCCCATACCAAAGGCTTGGCCCAAGAAATGATTGTGTTTGTTTTTTCAACGTAGGCGAGTCTATAGAATTGAATGGATACTGCAGAAAACATTACAGATTTATTTATAGATTAGGATGACAGAGTTTGTGCTAGATGAACAATTTGATAAAAAAAAAAAAACTCTCATCCAGTTACTAGATGGGCTCTGCTAGAGATCGAAAGTTTTTAAATTTCATGTTTGAATTAAATTTTTTTTAATTTTTAGTTTAATTTTAGGTTTTATGTTATTTTTTTTTAATCTAACTTAGGATTCTGATTTTTCTATAAGAATCGGTTTCTTTATGTCATATTGTAAAATCTATTAAAGAGATAAATTATATATATTAGAAAAAAACATGAAATTCAGCCGATTCTTTTTTCGT
>Ga0325401_1004655_pt1 | contig 12975 bp, 8 predicted proteins | sample PopdelMetagenome_FD_205666 | JGI IMG/M metagenome (GOLD analysis project Ga0325401, IMG submission 205666) | Populus deltoides microbial communities from Bellville, Georgia, United States - Xylem-PdKOR-R2 | ecosystem: Host-associated > Plants > Phyllosphere > Stem > Wood/Secondary xylem | place...
CGTTGTATCGTTTTAGAAGTTCACCGAGAGCGTTGGATTTGTCTCTGGATAATTACCCTTCAATTCTTACAGAGCGGGGATGGAGTATGTTGTTAATGTGATCTGTCTTGGCCAACATACCAACACATCCTTGTAGTTTACAGAATTCTCACTTTCAATCCCTAACTATTAAAATCTTACAATAGTACCCTTTTATGCAACGTTTTGTAGGTTCCCATGCGATGGAGTTATAACCTCCATTCCATACCTTTTTCTTTCTTTTCCTGCTGATGCTCATCTTCCTATCTATCAAACTCCTGATATCTGGACATTGAATGCATACAATCACATTTTTTTATGAAAGTGTGAATGAAAAATTGAAAGCTTTGATTTTTTAACGTCAGTGTAGTATGAATTTTCTTTTTTTGTCTTGATATAAGATATATTTTTTTATCAATTTTCGTATATCAATACTAATTTTTTTTTTATCAAGTTTAATAGCCCGTTTGATATTGTGATAGTAATTGTTTTTCAAAGTATTTTTTATTTGGAAATGTATTGAAATAATTTTTTTATTTTTAAAAAATAATTTTTAACATCAATATATTAAAACAATATGAAAATATCAAAAAAAATTATTTGAAACAAAGAAAAAAATAAATAAAAATTTTAATTTTTTTCAAAAATACTTTTGAAATTTATGGGATATTTTAAAAAAACTATTGGTTATTGTTTCTATCATTATATTGATAAAAAGTTGTTTGTCTCAAAACATGCTATCTTCCTATAAAAAAAAAATTGTTCTTGAAAATTTTCTTTTTTGTCTTGACATAAGATATTTTTATATCAATTTTCGTATATCAATACTAATTTTTTTTTATCCGATCTTACAGCTCATTTGATATTGTGGTAGCGGTTGTTTTTCAAAGTGTTTTTCTCTTAGAAATATATTGAAATAATTTTTTTATTTTAAAAAATTAATTTTTAACATCAGCATATTAAAACGATCTGAAAACACCAAAAATTTATTTAAAGCAAAGAAAAATAAATTTTTTTTTCAAAAATACTTTTGACATTTATGGGATATTTAAAAGAAACTATTGGTTATAGTTTCTACCATTGTATTGATAAAAAGTTGTTTGTCTTAAAACATGATATCTTTCCAGAGAAAGAATTTGTTCTTGAAAGGAGTAGTGAGAGAAAAAAAAACTTAAAGATGTTTAGAAACCACAAACTAACATTAAAATGGAATTCGAGTCCAAGGTTACAACTATAGATATTTAACTAGAAGTACAAGAACTTCATAGATTTGGTATGTCATATAATATACCAATGAGATATGAAATTCTCATGGAAGCTAAAAATAACAAGTTTTTCATACATGATAAGCCTATCAACCACATGGAAACAATATCTAATATTAATTTTGAGAGATCATAAAATCTGAGATGGATTCCATATATATTAGCCGGATGTTGACCTTGGTTGATCCACATGAAGGGATAAAACACATTGGATGTAAATGGGCCCTTAAGAGAAAAACTAACATGAATGACAATGTACACAAATACAAAGCTAGATTAATTGTCAAATGTTACAAATAAAAACAAGCGACTGACTTTAATGAAATGTTCTTGTTAGTAGCTATGTTAAAATCCATAATGATCTTGTTTACTGTAATTGCAAACCATGATTATGAGATTTGAAAAATGGATGTCAAAACTATATTTTTGAATAGCAATCTTTATAAATATGTGTATAAGAACATATAACTTGAAGGTTTTCAATATAAGAAATTTACCAACAAAGTATGCAAGCTATAAAAACTCATTTATTGATTTCAAAAAACTTCAAGAACTTGAAAAATCTATTTTAATGAGATAATCTACACTTTGATTTCATATAAAAATACAGATGAGCCTTGTGTTTATAAAAAAGTTAGCAAGAGTGGAGTTTTTTTTCCTAATATTATATGTATACGATATATTATTGATAGAAAATGATATTTTATTACTCCAACCAATAAAGATCTCATTGTTTAAGAATTTCACCATGAAAGATACGAAAGAAAACAACTTATAAATTGGGAATAAAAATCAATAGAGATAGATCTTGAAGGTTACTTAGATTATTATAATCCACATACATAGACAAGATGCTAAAATAGTTTAGTGTAGAAGGGTACAAGAGAGGATAGTTATTTATTTTGCAAGGAATACATCTTTCGAAGGATATGTATGTTAAGACATAAATTAAAAAGAGACATAATGGAAAGGATACTATATACTTTAGCTATAGGATCCATAATATATATGATGCTATGTACAAGACAAAATGTATCTTATGCTTTGAATATAACAAGTAGATATCAATCTAATATAAGTAAAGGTCATTAAAAAATAGTTTAAAAACCCTCAAGTGCTTCAAAAGAACTAAGAATGTCTTTCTAGTCTATGAAGAAGATAAACAATTAGTTCATGGTTATTCAGATGCTACCTTTAAATTTGGCATTAATGATAGCAAATCTTAGTCAAAATATGTTTTTACTTTAAATGGTGGTGTTATGAGTTGAAAAAGTTCCAAACAAGAGACTAACAAATTCTACAACTAAAGTTAAATACATATCTACATTCAAGATAACAAAATGAGCTATTTACATAAGTAAAAGAATCAAGGTCTCATCAATGATCCAAACATGTGCTTAAGAAATTTCATTTGATTAAAGAAATCATAAAAAAAAATGTAAGGATAGATTGTGTACCCACTAAAGAGAATCTCACAGCTCCTTTCACTAAGACATTGTATCAGTAGAAACATGATCACTATATGGGGATTCCATATAGAGAGATCATTAGTGTTTATAAAAAGACTCACGTGATATATAGTTGTGTAAATGATTCTTAGTTTTCAGATCACTAAGCAATTTTATATATGAAATGTTATGCTTTGATCCTAACAATACATTGTCCTAATCTAGGTAACAAATGAGCAAATATTATATATAACATGAACTATATAAAGGTGATTGAGTGATCAATAGATGATTCATCACCCTAGGTGAATTAGAAAAAACAATTACACATGTTTTCAAATAATATTGATTGTAAAATCTTTGTGCAACGTAGAATGAGATTTAAAATGAATTTCAAATCTTATTAAAAAAAATTAAAGACTATAGTGTTGAGGATAAACATGATTTGATGGAGAAGGTACACTCTATATTATAGTATCTAAATTAAAACGTTATTGATGAAGGAATAATAATTACACTAAGAAATTGATCATTAAAAAGTTATGTCAAACAACATATGACTTTATTAATATTTAAGGGATCATTTCAAGTTGCTAGATATTGTATTTGATCTTTAAATATTAATCAACTAATTTGTTGAATTGATAATAAATTAAATTATTTTATTTATTTTATTTGGGATTGTGATTTATATTTGGACTAACTTATTAATAACCTAATTGATCACACACATTAAGATTCATTGGTAAAGAAATAAACTGGAATGATTAATCACGTGTAACTTGATTGTAAATAAGTTTTAAAGGTTAAGGACAAAAATATAATTAATACAAGATATTACAATTCTAGACTTTAAAATCAAGTAGCTACTTGATTGAGTAAATTTTTAAAACTATCCTGAAATAATATATGTTATGCTACTCAGTAAACAAAATTGTTATTTATAAACTTATTAGTTTTTTCCTATAAAAAAAATGTTACGTATCATATTTTTGTGTGAGAGTTGTAGAGATATTATAGATGATATGCCAAATTTTCCTGCGTGGAAGTGATAAATGACGATAAAACAATAGTGTTCTTATCATTTTTCATTTAGTGAATTTAAAGGCAGCCAATTTGGTGTGTGTGTCCCGGGTCAGCTTGCGTGTACTTCGACTAATTCTATGGGCCTTAAAATTAACGATCATGTAAGTTTCATGTGGCCGTGAGAGAACTCAAACTCGTGACTATTGAGAAACAGTCTTGGACTTTATCAATTGAGCTACCCATCAAGGTTTATCAATGGGATATTTTTAGATCCATCACCTGCAGCATACTGACTATAAGTGGTGATGCTGCGATATTTTTGATGGCCTAGTGAATGTTAGCTGTCCAACGTTCCCAGTCATTGGCAACTGAACAAGAGGTTTCACAAATCTGGAGAAAATAAGGCCATGATAAATTAATTTGATAAGTTGGGAAGTTCTGTTCAAAGTTCCTTTTGCCGATGAATCTTGAGCAAAAACATGCAGCAACAGCAAGATCCTTTTGTGGCTGCCTAGGCAAGACCCGTCATTTTGGGTGGCCTCCAAAGAATAGGATGCAAAACCAGGATACGCCACCGAAGAGAAGGATTCTTGAAGGCTCTTTTGCCAAAGCTAAAGCAGATATTATTTTTCTATCTTCTGGAAATCTGGATCTGTGCAAAAAAAGGTAGATAAAGTTTCCAAATAGACTAGATGTCAGACTAAAGGTTTTTATTTTTATTTGGAAGGAGTGTGGTTGTGGTTGTGGTTGTGGTTGTGGTTGTGGTTTAAAGTGTTTTTCGCTTAAAAATACATCAAAATAATATTTTTTTATTTTTAAAAAATTATTTTTGATATTAGTACATAAAATAATTCAAAAACATAAAAAAAAATTAATTTTTAACAAAAAAAAATTAAATTTTTAAAAAATATGAGTTGACCGACGTTTCCAAACAGAATATAAATGCTTGGTTGCTGGACATCAAAGTGGGTAAAAATAGTATATATTAGATTAGATAATTTCTTGCGATACGTTACTTGTTAGATTAAATTTTTATTGAAGATTAAAAAAACATTCAGACGTTGATAACAAGTTTTCTATCAATTTAAATAAAAATAAATTATGATAATATCTTTTTTAAAATATAAAGATAAAAATATATAAATTTACTTAAATTTACTCAAATCAACTTATATTAACCTACTAAATCTCTAATTCAAGTTATGAGATTCTAATAAGTCTATAAAAAAAATAATTTTTTTATTATTAAATTTTATTCCCAATCAACAAAACATACTTTTTTTTTTTTAACAAACTATACAGATTCTCTCAATTGTATCGTCCTATTATGCCAAATTGCACCTTTTATGCTTAGTGAGTGCTGAATATATTTATCCCAAGGTTTTTTTAAAATAAATTAGACGGCCTACAGTTTTAGCCTTTTTGAAATGTTAACCTCATAAATTAATGGCTGCTAGTGGTTAAAATATGAATACTTTGTATGATCTTTATTTATAATCTTAAATAAGATATGATTAAAACAAGAGAACGGATTCCCAAAGTTAACCTTGCTTGTTTAGATTTGAGGTTTTGATGCGAACTTTGTCCAAGAAATTCATAATCATATCCAAGATTCTAAAGAAAGTTAAATTAAGGTTTATTATTAAGCTTAACACAATAATAACCTATACGAAGTAAGACAATAAACATTAAACCCCCACCCAACACCTATGAAGTGATGTGAATAAGTAATATGGAAGATGCTATGAAACTTGATAAATTCTTTCACAAGTCAAAGTAGTTCAATAAAAAACTAAAACAATGAAATCCTCTCACGGTACACAAGATATGCCACATAATGTATTATCCAACTTTAAAAAAAAAAAGAAACTTTGCATGAGTTTTTATACTTTGGAGAAACTAAACCCTAGTTAACCTAATGGGCAAACATTAACCAAAATTAAAATAAATCCTAAAGTATCTAAAATAAAGCCCAGGACATGAAAAATAATAAAAATAATAATTCTGAAAAATAATACTAATTTGGTGCACATTATGAATACAAAAAGACAATTATTGAATGAAATCTTTGCTTAAAAAGGATCCTTGGCCTAATAAGATATGGTGCCGCCCCTTGGGATCCAAAACAAACAAGGAAATAATTCTTTCTCAGCCTTTTATGTTTCCACATATAATAAAAAAAAATCCTCTTATAGTTTGGAATACATAAAACTCATGGAAAAACGTAACCTCATAGTTATCAATGCTCCCCCTATATCTAATCTATGATGCCAAAATTAATTAAGCCTAGGAAGTAGATAGTTAGACCCTTCTTGTACATACATAAGTTGACTAAGTTCTGATCATCACTTGTTGAAGTTGTAGCCTCCTTGAAATTCATCTTTGCCCAAATACTCTAAATAAAACCATTGAATATATCTTTGAGCTTATTTGCCCTTGATCTTGTAATTGGCCCAACTGGAATCTCTAATGGGTCATTTGGTGTAATTTGTATCGCATCATTCTCTCTCTCCTCAAAAGGATTTATCTCGAAACATCACTTATATCAAACAAAGAGAGATAAAAAAACATCAAAACTAGTACTAACACCATACTTATTTGATAAATCTATTTTGTAGACATTATCATTAATTCTTTTAAGGATTGGGAATGGATCATCTCCTCCTAGCATCAACTTAGATCTCCTACATTCATGAAACCTCACTTTATGTATATGTACCAGACCCAATCACTTGATTTAAATATAACCTTTTTTTCAACCACTTTTCAACCCTTATTAGCTTTAAATGCATATTGCTTTTTGTTTTCTTGTATTTTCTATCATACACTCTTTTTCATTTCTTATGTTTTTCTATTGCCATTAAGATTAACCCTTCCATCAGTAAGTAAAGGAATCAAACCCAAATAAGCTAAAGGATTAAAGCCATAAATAATTTCAATAGGAGAATAATCACTAGTAGAATTCACACTTTTATTATATGCAAATTCAACAAACTATAAGCAATCTTCTCAATTCTTCAAATTCTTTTGAATGATAGTTCTTAATAATATAGTTAAATTCTTATTAGCTACTTCAGTTTGACAATCTATGTGTGGGTGACATTTAGTAGAAAATAACAAATTTGTTTGTAACTTACTCCACAAAACATTCTAAAAATATCTAAGAAATTTAATTTTACAATCCAAAACAATGCTTCTACTATCCCAATAAAGCCTAACTATCTTCTTAAATAACAAGATATAAAATGTGGTCCACTATGTTAGTTGCATCATTGGTTTTATGACAAGATATAAAATATGTTATCTTAAAAAACCTATTTATAACCATAAAAATAGAATCTCTGCCCTTTTTTTACCTAAGCAAACCTAAATCAAAATCCATAGATATATCAACCCAACATTCCTTAGGTACTGGCAAAAAAGTATACAAACCATGATGTAGGACGTTAGACTTAGCTTATCTACATGTTATACATCTATCAAAAATTCTTTTCATATCACTTTTCTTCTTAGTCTAATAAAAGTGTTTATACAAAGCATCTAAAGTTTTAGCAACCCAAAAGTATCTCATTAATTTGCTTTTATGGGCTTCATGACTATAAAACTCACGCATAGAAAAATTAGGTACACACAATCATTTTTATTTAAACAAATAGCTATCAAACCTGTAAAATCTATCAAATGTCAAATTCTCACATGCTTTATAAGTGTACATAAAATCAATATCATTATCATATAAATCTTTCACATGCTCAAATCCTAATAATTTAGCATTTAAAGTTGAAAAAAATACATACCTTGACGATAGTGCATCAACCACTAAATGTTTCTTACTTTGCTTGTATTTTATCACTTATAGGAACGTTTTTATGAACTCAACCCATTTGACATGTCGTCAGTTCAGCTTCCTTTGACCCTTCAAATGTTTCAATGACTCATGATCGGAATGGATCCTAAATTCCTAAGGCCATAAGTAATGTTGTCAAGTCTCCAACGCCCTTACCAAAGTATAAAGCTTCTTATCATATATAAGATAATTCAAGGCTATACCATTGAGCTTTTTGCTAATATAAGCTATGAACTATTTTTTTCTCCATTAAAATAGCTTCAATATCTATCTTGAGGTATCATATTCAATCTTAAAAGTTTTTGTAAGTAATTTAATGATAACAATAGAGCTGAAAACAATTTTTCTTTTAACAAGTTATCTGATTTTATCATATGTAATATTGATATATTATCTGATTTTAACTTCATGTACAATACAAATATTAGCCGGTTTCTTTAACACCCCTCCATGGTATAATGACGGCATGCACGCTTTCCAATCAATACAGAAGCACAACCAAGGTTGTCAATTCCGTTCCGTTTCGTCCGGAATGGCCGAAATATTCCATACCAATTCAAAAAACGGAACAAAATGGAATAATTTTTATCTCATTTTAAATCTCGGTCCGTTCTGGATTTTTCAGCTAAATTTCGGGCGGAACGTTCCGGTTTCATTCCACATGTTCCGTTCCGCTCTTGAAAAGTCATTGAATCAAATTGAACCTTGTTCAATTTAATTAATTAAACCACCGAAGTATAAAAAGCTCTTTTTCATTACTATTTTCAATAACAATGATATTAAAAATAATATTAAAAATTATTATTACTATTTTCAATAACAATGATATTAATAATATTATTAAAAATTATTATTACTATTTTCATTAACAATGATATTAATTTTTTAAAATTAGATTTATCACTAATATATATGGTTTATATTCATGTTGTTTTTTTCATGTTTATACTTTGTAGGAATTTGAGCAAAATAAGGAATGTTTTAGATTCTATTAGCCTTGATAACATTGACCTAACTTTATATTTAAAATATTTGTGTTAAAACATTTTACTTTCATAATATTTTGATATTTTGTTTAAGTTGAATTACTTTAAGTTAAAAATATATTTAATCTTGACTATTTAAAAATATTTTAAATTTTAAAATTATATTTGTTTGGCATTGTGTTTGTATTGTATAATTTATAATTAATTTATCTTGAATTTGAATTATGTTCGTTGAGAATATATATATATATATATATATAGTACAACTCCGAAATGACACATTAAAATACTCTGAAACTGAAACATTTCATTCCAATTAAAAAAACAAAATACCTATCAAAACAAAATTGACAACCTTAAGCACAACAAAGCAAAGTAAATTTTATATAGACTACTGTCTTTTCTAAAACGGTACAGCTACTTTATCCTTCGGCTTCTGAAAACACCATGGATCTCTTAAAATAGATAAAAAAAAAAAAAAAAAAACTAAAGGCCGACAGTATGTGCATGTTTTTCATCTAGCAATAATTAATATACTTTAGAAAAAATATGAATAAAAAAACACCCGACCAAACATAGGCAGGCCTTGGATGTGTTATGTTTGTCTTGCCTATATAGCTCTACTATCTTTACCACCTAGCTTGTTCTTGCTTATTATATTCATGCAAAATCATGTTCAATTTAATTTATTTCCATGCCGCTTTCATTCTCTCTCAACTTGTATGATATCACATTCAGATTAGATGAGGGAGACGCTCGCTTAACAGATACCTTTATTAGATATTTATTCCTTTTTTATATATAATAATTGAAGAATTTTATTGATTGATGCTAGTGCCATAAAGATAATGGCAAACTAGCCTGCAAAAAAAAACCTATTTATTTGGTCATTTTAAAATACCATTTTGAACCTCTTATAAAATCAATGGTGTTTTCAGAGGGATTGATGCTAGTGTGTTGATGCTAAATCTATAGCCTGCAGTCCAATGTTCCTAATTACTGAAAACCGAGCAGGGTTTCACAAAGTTGGTAAGGCCATTATAAATTAATTTGATAAGTTATCAAGTCGTGTTCGAAGTTCCTTTTGCCGTTGAAGCTAGCTTGAGCACAAAAATTTGGAGTATCAGAAACATCCTTCAGTACTGGCTGCCTGAGAAAGGCCTGTCATTTTGGGGCGGACTCCGAAGAATAGGACGCAAAGCCTGGATATGCCGCCCAGGAGAAGGATTCTTGACGGTTTTTTCCCGAAGCTAATGCAGATATTTTTCTATCTTCTGGAAATCTGAATGCTGTTCAGACTCGTGCAAAAGAGGTAGAGCTAGTTTACAAATAGAATACATGTCAGACTAAAAGCCTGGTTTCGAGAAATGAATTAATGTTGTACAAAAATTACAAATAATTATTATAATAAACGAGGAAGCAGAGTTGTTTAGTTTATAATTAAGAAAAAGTATAAAAACATAGTAGTTTTGCAAATTAAACAAATCATGGAACTTGCATAAAACATAATAGCTAGTTTGGAATCATCTTAATTGAATTTAATTTAGAGATTTTAATAAAATCTTATTCATAAAATCCTCTCAGAGTGTTAAGAATTGAATTTCAAATAAAATTTAATCTTTAAAAATACTATAAAAATAAATCAGAGATCAACCTCTCTAATTTATAATTTCAAAAAGAAGAAATTTAATATTATTAAAACTAACTTTTCTAAAATATTAATCTAGCCCTTTTTATTTGACCTTTGAATAAATAAAATGAAGGTAATAAAATGAATTGAATTTTATCTCTTCTAAATATATGAATTTAACTTATTTATCAATTGAATTCAAACCAAACAATGTAATTGAGCTTAATTACACTACAAAATTGGTTCCAAACAACTTGTAAGAATACAATCCTAGAAATTATAGTTTGTTCCAAAAAACAATAGGATATTTTAGAGGGATTTGATTTTTTTCAAAACATGCCAGCCAAAAGTTTTTTGAGATAAATTTTTTAATCACCCATAATTTATTTAAATCATATTATTTTTCATGTTAAATATTTTATGTTGAAGATTAAATTTCAATAAAGTTTTAACCCAAAAAAATAAATAGATACCATTTTTAATTTTACCGTATACATACATATTAACCATGATTTTAAATAAAAGTCGAACTCTGAAATCAGGAATGTTGCTGAACATCGTAGTGAGTAGAAAAATGTGTAGACTATAGAGAAGAAATCCACCCTGAATTAAAAATTCTATCATAGATGCCGGAGTAGCAGAATTTGTTTCATCTATATATAGTAAAGGCCATATATTTATCATCTTAAACAAGATAAGATCAAAACAAGAGAACAGATCCGCATAGTTGGCCCCAAGTTGTTCAGATTCGAGGTTTATAATTTAGTAGATAAATAAGATTAATTATTGAGGGAATTTTTGTACCTTTTTGTGTATTTAAGTTATTAATTAATCGTTCTGAACTTTCTTTTAAGATGTATGACAAAGTCTACATGTTTATTTCTACATTTTTGTCACTATCTTTCGTTGTCATGCTGAATCCTATGTTTAGCTAACAGTTGACCTCTATGAGATATATTTTTTGCCACGCTTCTCATTACTGGTAAAAAGTTTTAGATCGAACCAAGAGCACAGGCGATTTTCTTATCAAAAGGAGCACTGACCACTCTTCTTTTCATTACAATATTGAATTCTTTTCTGACCGAAGCAAATGAACATTAAAGCAGTCAATGCCCTTGGTGACTAGTCTCGACATACAAGTTAAATGTTCATTCACATCGATAGGCCACGGCGGTGGTCGGCATTGCAGAATTGCTTTTAGGATTGCTGATGATAGATATCGTTATTAAGGGGTGGCGGTGCTAGTCACAATGAAGATACGAGCGCGCGCATATATATGTTCTCCTATTAATTATAACAACCTGACACAATAAATTAACAAGAGAAGTAGTTTGGGTCAAATAATAAGGAAGAAAAACTAGATATAGGCCAAATCTGATAAATATTTCATATTGAAATAAGAAAAGAAACAACACTTGGTTATGATTTGAATATATATATATAGGAGTCATAAAGTTTGGAAAGACAAACTTTGGGAAATACATGATCTAGACTTGTATAAAAAACCTTACTAAAATGCATGAGATAGTGAAGATGGGTAGTTTCAATCATGCAGAGGAGTGATGAAAGAAGTGAGTGGTTAACAGGTGATTATCAATGACTTTTCCTATAGAAGCCAAGGTAGAAGGAAGAATAACAACAACAACTCAACAAATCAACAATAATAGTTGTTATGCAATTGAACTAAGTTTTAAGATCTTCAAAACACATTTATCAGTAGGCTTGTAATCCCTTAGACCATAATCAATAGGCATGTAACTTGTAGGTTGATAGTTTGTACGCGATAATCAATAGGCTTGTAATAATAGGTTTGTAGTTTCCATTATAATTTAGTAGTCTTGTAGTTTTCATTACAAAAAAACCTGAAAATACCAAATATATATCAATTCATGTTTTTCTATCAAGGAATTCCAGTGTGTCTTTGTAATCATTTGAAGAATCATTCAATGAATGTATGTTCCTTAATCTTGAGTTGTTAAATTATCTTTTACATTTAAAGCATTTAGATTATTTGATTGCTCTACAAGTTTTAATTTTTTTTCTTCATATTAAAAGACCATAAAGATTTTAATACATCATTACAAGTATGGAACTATAATTCTGGAGTTATAATAACAATGTCTGAATTTTAAATTATTTAACATTAAATTTAACATATCTAACTTTGAAATTCAAAGTTCTCTTAATTGAGGCAGACATCAAAAAACCCAAAATAATTGGCAACAACAATGGGAGTGTCAAATTTGTTTCTTTAGAACTATGGCACCAATAAGATCAAAACTACTAGAAAATTTAGAAGAAAAAAAAAGAATTGGTGGATGTCCCCGTTGAAGAATGAAATATATAAGTCCTTCCAATGGTAACAATAGAAAATGAACGAGAGGAACACATGTTCATACATGTAGAAAAGAGACATGTGCACTTTGAATAGAGTGTGCAAGAAGCTAACAAAATACTTAAAAGAAAGATATAGGCTTCTTTATGAAGAAATTGAAGAAAAACATAAACTAAAGATGAAAATGATTAATGATTATTATAATGAGATTGTAGTAAAAAAATGAAAGATTACTCATGTCATTTTAGAGTCAAACATTAAAGAGAGATAAAATGGTGAAAGAAATCTAAAACACGAAGTAAGGAAATTGCAAAACTTATAAAGGAATGATCAAGGTACTATAATATATCAATTCGAATTAGATGCCAAAATAAGAAAAGAAAATGATGAAGTAATCTCTGAATTTAATCATACTATAAT
>Ga0325401_1004657_pt1 | contig 12974 bp, 3 predicted proteins | sample PopdelMetagenome_FD_205666 | JGI IMG/M metagenome (GOLD analysis project Ga0325401, IMG submission 205666) | Populus deltoides microbial communities from Bellville, Georgia, United States - Xylem-PdKOR-R2 | ecosystem: Host-associated > Plants > Phyllosphere > Stem > Wood/Secondary xylem | place...
TATATAATCACAATATGGAGTAATGATGGTGTTAAACAAAATATTTCAATGGATTTAGATGGCGATGATGATGAAAAAAGGGGGAAAAACTTATGGAGAAAGCATTGTAACCAGTAGATAATCAAATTACACCTAATAGTCAAATATCATAACGTGTTAGAAAAAAAGGCCTGTATGGATGAGTGATTAAGAAATAACTAGAATTGATCAATCTAATGATTTACTTACTCATTTCGCTCAATACTCATATTGTGATCCTATGACTTTCAAAGATGTCGTTAAAGAAACAAAGTAGCAAAAGGCTATGGATGATGAAATTGATGTTATTGAGAAAAAATAACATTGGGGAGGTGATGGAGCTTCCAAAATGGCAAAAGACCATTGGTGTAAAATGGGTGTATAAGACAAAATTGAAGAAGAATGATGAAATTGATAAATATAAAGCACATTTAGTAGCTAAAGGTTACAAGCAATGGTATGGTATCGATTATAAAGAAGTTTTTACTCTAATTACAAGCCATGATATAATAAGGTTGATTATTGATTTAGTAGCTTAAAATTCATGGCTTATCTTCTAGTTAGATGTGAAGTTAGCTTTTAAATGAGATCTTCAAGAACAAGTATTTGTTGATCAACCTCGTATTTATGTAAAATTTGCTAATAAGCATGAAGTTTATAAGTTGAAAAAGATTCTTTATAGGTTGAAGCAAGCTTCAAGAGATTAATACATTCATATAAATGCTTATTTCTAAAAAGAAAGGTTAAAAAAATATGCATATGAGCATACTTTTTTTTTATTAAAATTAAAGATTGAGGAAAAATATTTTTTGTATGTTGTATGCTTATATATAAATGATTTGATTTACACTAGTAATGATAGGGCCGTGCTTGAAAAATTTAAGAGGTCTATGATGGCTATGTTTGATATGTTTAATCTTGAAAAGTTATATTACTTTCCTAATTTTGAAGTGGTTCAATAAAATGTCATAATTTTTATTTATTAAAAGAAATATGTTCGAGAAATTTTAGATAAGTTTCGAATGAAGAATTGCAATTTGATGTGTACACCAACTGAGTTTGGTTTGACACTAAAAAAGGATAATGAGAGAAAGAAGGTTGATGCCACTATTTACAAGCAAATTATAGGAAGTTTAGTGTATTTGATAATAATAAGTTAGCCTCTGATATCGACATAAAAACAACCTAAAAAAACATAAGATAAACCAACCTCCAATATTAGAAGAAAAAAAAATAAGGTTTACATTCTTTGTACATGTTATTTAAACAATTTTTCTTCCTAAACTAAACTTAACAAAGGGACATAAAATATCGTAGATAAGGCAGTATAAGAGGTTTTTTTAAGGGAAAATGAACACAAGGTAAAATAAATGCAACAAACTAGTTTATTATTTATATGCAGGCAAAAATGGACTCTGATTTATCTAAACAAATCATAGTTAGAGAAATAAAGCTTGATGAAATGAACAATGGAAACTACAAGTACTTTAGCCAACAAGAAAATTTATTGTTAGAAAAATAATTATACTTGATAATCTTTATTTCGTGCACGGAAGAAGGTTAAAAAATATTTGTTAATGCTCTAGTTGTTTACTGGCAAAAACAAAATATACTCCACAAACTAAAACTTGCCTTAGAAGACCTGGTTTCAGTAATTCATAAATTACAAATTAAGATTAATTTAGAAATATTTTATGAAGTTATATGTAGTTAGAAGATATTAAAGACCTATATATATCTTTCGAAAATGAAATATATAAGAAGACAACCTCAAATATGGAGTTGTTTGTAAAGTTGAGAAGATTACATGGTGTTTGCACTCTAGAATACCTTGTTTAGAAGAAAGTCATTTATTACAAAACTTAGTGTTTTAAAATATTAGTTTATAATCCTTGTTTAACTAGTTAAATAAAATTCTTATTAAATTGTGATAGTTAAATGTTGTAATATCCCTATAAATATAAGGGTTAATGAATTTAAAATTTTAAAAGTGTTGAATCAATCAATAAAAGCTTGAGAGGTTAAATATTTATGTGCTTGGTGTTTTTAACACTCTTCCTCATACCTTCATCTAGACAAATTTCATTATAAACGATTGTTTTTTTTTAGAATCATAAATTACTCCATTAAAATTAAGATTGCATAGATAGCCAATAATAAAATGAAAATTGACAAAGAAAAATAAAGACACCAAAAAGGACCCTAACATAATTTAGGAATATAACTAGCTTAGTTCTTTGCACGCGGTAAGGAACATTTTGGAAGTATTATTAAGCCTTGACTTATTTCAGCAAGTCAACTTGGTGATCAGCTGACACAACCCTTTGTTTATGCAGACTTTAAAATTAAATTAGATAGAGTTTGACTTGTTATGACCCAACTAACTAACAGGTCAAATCGTGCCTCGTCAAAACTAGGTATAACTTTTTTTTAAGATTATGTTTCTAAATGTTGTTTTTATGCTTTTTTTAAGTGTTGAAACGATATTGTACTAGATTGACATAAGTCCACTTGCACAACCTATGACTCAGGTTGTGGGTTTCATTAGGTTTAAAAATTTTCTTGTTAATGTATCACTTTACTGTTTTAATAAAAGCATGTTTTTAATTATAAGTATTATCTTTAAATTAAAAAACTTTCATGATCTCAAAAAAATTAATAAAATAATATCATAATATTTTGTGTGCAATTAAAGGTTAAAAAAATTAATTGATGTGATAAAATCATGTCATAAATCTATTAAAAACTACAAAATAAAAATTTTATTTTCATTAGATATTCATGAGCACTTTATATATATATATATATATATATATATATATATATATATATATATATATAATATTTAATAAAAAAAAATAAAAAAAATTTTTAATTTGTTTATAAAAATATATAATATTATTTAAAAACTATGTCAAAATTAAATAATAATTTAAAGTGCATTTCAATCAAAATCTAAAAAAATAATAGAGAAACAAAATATCATAGAAAGAGATAAAATGCCTGGCAATATGAGATTAGTCCAACAAATCTATCTTAACAATAAGAAGGCCTAGCACATTGGGACCTTCAAGGCCAGGGCCACGTATATAGCATTCTTTTTTTTTTCATTTAAAGGTAAATGACATGTTGTTTGCCTTAAAAAAACATATGAGGTGTTTTCTATAGTAGTAGATGATGCAACGTCGCCTAATTCAGGGATCCTAAGTTTTTTATAACCAAAAACTCAAATTTCAAACTATTTTAACCTAAAAAGATGTAATAAGCATCCTAATCATATTAGTTAATCAATTTTTAACCTTAAAACACTCATTAATCGATCAAAAAATAAAAAATTAAACTAAATAGAAATTATTCTCTAACCTCGATCTATTTTTTCCAGCGAGATAGAAGCTCAAAAACATCTCAATGACTTTCCTATTGCTAAAGGGAACCTATTAACATTAAAATAAGCTTTTTTATTAGTTGAATGTAGACAACCGACAACTTTCTCTTGATCTCCAGACTAACATGTGAATAAACTAATATTTTAAATCAAAATATAAAATTTACTCATTCAAATTGATGTATTCCCAAAAAATAAAAATTAAAAGATGACCGAGAAGAATTCAAATGAGCATTAAAAAAAAATATTTTCCTTTTAAAAAAATCCAACACTTGTCCAATAAACACAAGTTTTTAAAGAATAAGGATGGAAGTAGTACCAAGCTTAGCTAGTTTAAATGTTTGATAACTACAATCCAAAAACAGCAAGACTCTTTTCAATCCGTGAGTCAACAGAACCTGAAAAAAGAGCATAAAATCCAACATATCAAAGTGCTTGAACCAGTGCCGGGCCAAGCACCAGAAGAAAAATCAATCCAACGCTCAACAGAAAGCAATGCCAGACTACACGCACAACATGCATAATCACTGAAGTTGTTTTGAAGAAAAAAATGGAGGAATTGTCATCTGAAAGATTTCCAAATGTATATAGATCCACGTCCTTGGATTCCATGCAGTAATGGTTTCCTATTAGCATCCCCTAAACAAAAACCCTACACCCAAAACACAGTTAAGATCAACACCCTTTTTTATTTCCATTGTATTATATTCCAAAACAAAATGGTAAATGTATATATTGAAGGGCATGTATAGTGTACTGAGGTTCATTTTCATGGAGTGCATGATGAATTTGTTTCAGTTCTCTCCCTCTGAACTGGACATTAGATCAGTTGGGATGGTAGGTCACCTTGCAAGCGTCCTCTCTTTATTTTCAATTTTCTTCAAAGCTCTAATATTCATCTATCTCGATGCCTTTTTTAAAGATTGAAGGAAAGATCGAAGGAGTTAGCTGTTCTTCCAGTCATGCAATTTTTTTTATCCCATGAAATATTGTTTGCTACACCACCTATAATTAAGAACCTAGTATGCAATCTTCTTAGGAGTGTAAACTCTCACCCTCTAAGCACTCTTTGAAAATGACATAGTGAATTATTTCCAAAGTACAATGTGATAAAAAAAACAAATATTTTCTTGTTTGTTTCAATTGCAATGGCCTCGAAAGCAAAAGATCCTAGAAGTATAGTGCACAAATCATTTCTTCAATCCACAACCAATGAAAAACAAAACACAACACTGGTCTGTTTATTTGTTCTTTGCACGAAGCTCTTCATCTACATAGCCATATATGGTAACAAACGAAGCTAGAGATTAAGAAAGAAATGACAAAAAATTAAGAAAAACAAACCAGGAAAGTGATTGTAGAGAGAGAACAACACTTGGGGAGACCATTTTCTGTCAATAGACAAACTGCAAAAGCAAAACAGCAATGAGATGAGCAGCCTCAAGAACGGTAAAGACATGAAAGAACAAAAAAACACATATAAGAAAAAGCAGAAGTACAAAAACAATCTCTAGGTTCTCGAGCCTGGATTTTTCTTAATTTTAATTTCTTAGGAAAAAAAAAAACCAGGACCTGAGCTGAATGGCCGGGAGGGTGCCTCTCAAAGGAACCCAAAAATGGTTATAGCACACCCAAAATCAAGCAAAATCAGTGAGAGTGCCTATAAAACATTGACAAATAGAGCTTGTAATAAAAAAAAAATGACAAGAAGTGTGCAGCCTAGCCATACAGGAAAAGACCCCACACCATTTATAAAATAAACAACAACAAACAGTGAAAAAAAAGATGAGACAAAGAGTTGTTGGGGGAAAAGAACGTATTTAGTTCAATGAGAATGAGCTGTTTACAATTTCTTGAGAGAACAACTAACTTGCAACACCAATGAAACTTGCAACACCAATGAAACACCTTCTAGGCAAAAACAAATATTTATCCTTACATCATCCCATTTTATATTTTAAATTTTCACTGAAATCTCTATGAAATCACCTTTATATTTTAAACATTCCCAAGTATCATCATTAATTGATCTCATATCAATAACAATATCTATATGCATATACTTGATGGTCAAATCAATCCAGTATTCTTTTTAATACCAATAAAATCTAGTATCCTTACATGGATACATATTAATTTGAAATTTCCAACTTGAAAGTTAATCAATCTAGTATTCTTTTCTAAATACCAATGAAATCTAGTATCCTCGTATGGATACTCATTTATTTGGCATTCCCAACTTGAAAGCCAATAGATTCAGTATTCTCTTTTGAATACCAATAAAACCAAGTATTTTCATATGAATACTTATTTATCTGACATTCCCAACTTGAAAGCCAATAAATCTAGTATTCTCTTTTGAAAACTAAGTCTTCTGATAATCCTTTTTTGGATACCAATTATATTACATGTTAAATCATCCAAATTTTTCCCATCATAATCACAAACAAATACTATAATTAAACATTTAAGTAACTACAATTACTAACATCCAGAAAATTCAACTAACTCTATCTAAGATAAGTGTTTCATCTACCTATAGTTGTCTGGTGTACTACGGTTTTCACAGTCTACGATCCTCCAACAACCTCTCATGCGTAATCAAATCAAATTTATTTTAGGTTCATGAAATTTCTCTTTCCAAGCAATTCCATATGCTCTCTTTCTTTTTCTTTTTTTTTTCAATTAAATTATTCTCATCTATTTACTCTTTACTCAAGATTCCTTAGCTAAGATGTCCACATCATTTCTTCTTTTAATTAATTCAATCATTTCCCTTTCATATCATGGTAATGTGTATATCTTTCTAATATTCTCCTCTGTTAATTAATATATCATTCATTCATTGGAATTCATTTTGCTTGACTCTACATATTTTTTAACAAATTAAACTTTGATTTATTTATTACTTCCTTCTCCTCTAGACTGAAACTAGTCCATAATGGGGTGAGTCTCTTTTTTTTTTCCTTTCAATTCCTCATATTTTTACTTATTTAAATCATCTAATCAATATAGTTCCACACAATTTACATAACAATTTAAACAATTTCTTTATAAGTTCTAAATCCTCGTTAAGGTTGAATGAAATTCTTGCCAAAACAAGGTATCCACTCAATTTTTTCTCTCCAATCTAATCTTTATCCAATTAATTTGTATTCTAATTAACACATATACACTCATAATTTCTCAAATCCAAGTCAAATAACCATAACATCTCACCTATTGATTCCTAATTAGAATTTAGTATACTCGCTCAACAATTTCTTTCAATTACTCATTTACCTATTAGTTTTTTTTTTTTACATGTATATCAACATCAATCTATCACAATAAAACTAATTTAAACATTCAATCATTCTTCGTATTGTTCTTTCATGCAAAACTCATCGACACATCATTAGAAGTGCATGCAAATCATAAATCAAAACATCTTACTACTTATTCACAAGAAAAAATGAAGATCGAAAGCCCTATAATCAAGTTTTCTTTTATCTTCCCTTTTTTCCTCACAAACCCAACACCTTCACACTCCAAAGCCTCCAAAGGTTTCTTGATCCTAGAATAAATTCCTTTCAAACCCTTTTTAATCCCCTTCTCTTTATTATATAGTGTTTAATTTAATACAATCTAGGTGAAAAATCACACAAATCCTTCTCTTCCCGTCTTCACTCTTCTGGTTTCACTCTTCTAGTTAGTTTATTTATATCATGTAATTTTTTATTCACACAATAACCTCAAGTTCCTTAAATTCTCACTTTAAACCCCACTATTTTATCTCTTTATTTGATTCAACACCTCTATTATCATTTATTTTTACTCAATTTCACCCCTTTCTATTTTGTTCTATTTTATTCTATTTTCTTTCTTTTATTTTTTTTTTAATCTCTAAATCAATTTCTTTTTTTCATAGGTTAATCTCTACTCTTTCTTATCTAAAATATTTTTCTGACTTCATTAACATTTTTAATAAATTACTAATCCAATAAAATTTTAACCAAGGTTTTACAGGTGCATTAAATGCTCAATGATGACAATCATAAAAAGTTATGCACCAAACTCATGTAGAGATACAAAAACCCAAAACTCAGCCAACAATAGCATAGTCAAACATACAGCTTAATTGAGAAAACCTAGGTTGCGGAGAAGGCAGCCAAAATAAAAGGCAAACAATATATTTCAAAAGAATAAAAGAACCTAGCCAAAACTGACACAAAAAAATGCAACTGAATCTTGCACCAAAAAGAAAGAATGCTCAAAGGACTGTTTAATTCCACAATCGTATAAAAACCTAACCACATCCCATGATGAGAAACTAAAGCAAACCAACCTAGCATAATTGTACTATTAAAACCCAAACTAAGGCAGTAAAGCCTTATCTTATGATTATAAAATGAAAGTCAAAGCTACAGTAACTCAACTAGGCAAGCGAAGAAAAATAAATATTGCACCAACCCAACTACATCCCATGATGAAAACTTAAAAGAAGCCAAACCAAAGCCCAAATCAAGCCAGTCACACAACATCTCCCATAATAATTAAATGAATCCCAAGCCTGTAACAACCAAGCCAACCGTACAAAGCTGAAGAGACCTTGCACCCAAAAGATAAAACTTTCGAGGGACTATTTCCATCCACAATCGCATGAGTCTTGGTGAATAGGATTTTCGCTACATGTTTTAGCTTTTCTGTTAATTATATTATAACATTACAATAACAAAATAAATTAAAACAAAATGCCCTTTAACTATTAATTTTACTATGATTGAAGACATAATTGCATTGTGAATGGCTACAATATAGTTGTTTTAACCTCTCTTTTATTTTCCTTTTGTAATAGCTCCGTTCAGTCACTTTTTTTTTTAATTTGATCCTTCCATGTTATGTTCATCTAATTTAAAACCTGGTAATTACTTTCAGTTCATTTAGTGCATCATGATTACCATGTCATGGAAAGTCTCGGCTTCGAAATTGTTCTTGACTTTGTATAATTGATTTAGTTCTATTGGTTAAAAAGGTTAAAACAACAAGGACCGAAGTAAACTTAGAAATTAAGACACAACTCCTCTCTCTCTCTCTCTCTCTTTTAAATTTTCATAAGGCATATAAATTTACATTTTGACCCTTGAGTTTTTTAACATTTTTATCTTTGATTCCCATTTTTAGGATTTCCTGTTTTAGTCCTAAATTTTATTTATTTTATATTTTACTCTCTGAAATTTAAAAGGAGAGAGAGTCATCAGAACATGGGGGTAGCAAGAGAAAGTTATCAGTTGGTCAAATTTCAACAACAAGAAAAATTTATTTTGGTATCAATGGATTCCACTTGATGAGAAAAGTCAAATTAAGGTATTTTTTACCTTCCATGTCATCGAAAAAGGTAGATTAGGTCAAGAAAAAAAATATTGTGTTTAATTTTGAATTGTTTTACTAATTTATGGATATTATGAGGTTATAAATTGATTTATTGAGTTTCATAGGATGCTTGTTTGGCATTTTTAGGTGAAAGTATATAAGAAATTAAATTTTACATTAAAAAAATAACTTTGGCTTAACTTTCCAGCCACCTCTCTAGTGATCGAAATCTATGCCAACAAATAATGAATCATCTACTTTATTTTTAAAAAAATAGTGAGCAAGAGCAGATTGGGGTTTGAAGAAAAAGAAATACACAAGAAGGTCGAGGTGTCATTCATCCTTAAACATAAAAGAAAACCAAGTGCGTGTGGGCAGAAATTGGCTTTGTAACCATGTGGACACCAAGCCTTCTTTCTTTTAAGCCATGCACGTGAGTCCAATTTTTTTGGTCCAAGCACTTGGACTCTCTCTATTTTTTTTTAATAAAATTTTAATTGAAATGCACTATTAATAACATACTAAATATTATATTTAAATTATTAGTAAATGTTATCATAATTCTTAAATAATATAAAACCTTTATTTTTAATGATAACAATTTACATTTTAATTAGTATATACTTGATATGAAAAAATATTGATTATTAATATTTAAAGAAAATAACTTTTTTTATATATTTTTATAGATTTTAGCATGATTTTATCACATTAACTTCTTTTTTTTTTTTTTGTCTTCAATCATTTACAAGACGTTGAGATATTATGTTGATTCTTTTATGTTAAAACTTGTTTTTGAGATCATGGTGTTTTTATTAAAAACAAATACAATGCTTATGGTTAAAAAATTGTTAAAACATAAAAGATATACATTAATAAGAAAATAGAGTTTCAATTAAAGAAATATATTTTTTTTATACATATTTCAAATTATTTAAATTTTAAACAAACCTTCATTTTAATTGTTATTGCCTTATTTTTTTTTCTGAATTGTTTTTCTGTTTACTATTTTTTTAATTAGAGTGTGTTTGGTATTGTGGTAGTTGTTGTGATTGTGGTTTGAAAAAAGTTGTTTTAAAAAAAGTACTTTTAGTTGAGATTGGTTTGAAAAAATAGGTGTTTGGTTAAAACTGTAGTTGAAATTGAGGTTGAAGAAAAAATAATTTAATGTGTTTGGTTAAGAATGCTTTTGAATTTGAGGTTATAAAATAATTTAAAAAAATTATATTAATATTGATGGTTTTAAATTTAAATATTGTAGAATTAATTACTCCTATTACATCATGAAATAAAAAATACTTTTTATTATTTCATTAAATTATGTATAATTCCATTACGTACAAAATTCATCCGATAACAACTACAGTTTTCATAATTTTTTTAGCGTAGATAAAATATTATCAAGTATACAGTGCGAGTGAATTTAATTCACTTTATACTAGTGTGTTTTTTATAAAAAAAAAAAGTTAAAAAACTTAACACACCGAAAAAAAAGAATTTCACATGAACAGTGAAATTCTCTTGCACTGTTCAGATGCTCCATTATTCAGTGAACAGTGGAGTATGCCTCCCTTGTTCACTGAACAGTGTATCATGGTTGAATTTCTTAGCCGTGCAAGAAAGCAGCAAATTTCTGCTTTTCATCTTCCTGCATTTCACACGCAATTTATGGTGGGACTCATGCACAATAAGTAGCTTTTTTTTGTTAACCAAACGTTTGTTTAGTGTGTTTTTGACAAAATGCAAACTCTAACGCATAGCCAAACGGACTCTTAATGAACTATGTTGTTAATAAGAAAACATTTTATTGTTGAAAGTAAAAAATAAAATACATGAATCGAAAAAGAAAATTTCAATAAAAATAATAATAATTCATTTATCCTCTGTAATTTCATTTGCTATGAAGTTGAAATATTTTGTAAAATAATAGCCAAAATTATATAAATAATTTGGCTTCTAAACAAGACGAATATATATATATATATATATAACAAAGCCATAATTTTTAACAAACCAAAGTTTGAAATCCTTTCATAAGTAGAAAAAGGCATTTTTCAACAAAATAGGATGAAAAACAATTCAAATGGTTTTAGATATTTTGAACATGCATCATGCTAATAAACTAAACAAATTATATACATAGAATAAAGCCATAAGATTGTTGTCCAAAATTCACATATAAAAAGATAGTTAGAGAAATGAGCCTATTTGTTTAATTTATAATCATGCAAACATATAAAAAAGTATCATAATCATGCAACCATTATAAAAGTTAGCATGAATACTAAGCAAATACATAAATTTGTAAAACATATAAACATATAGGAAAAATAATCCTAGCATGCAAACTAAACAAGTATTAAAGTTAAACTTAACTATCTAGTAGGTGGCTCGGTGGTAAGAGCCTAGGACCAAGGGGTTTGCTCCCCCTGTGGTCTCAGGTTCAAGCCCTGTGATTGCTAATATGATGGCCATTGGAGGCTTACATGGTCATTAACTTCAAAGCCCGTGGGATTAGTCGAGGTGCGCGCAAGTTAGCCTGAACACCTATGTTAATAAAAAAAAGTTAAACTTAAACTAAATTAGTTTAAAATACTTACTTGTTGAAGTCTTTAGAAGATATCCAATATAAAATTTTATTGTTATCAATGATTAATCATTTGTCCTTAAGGTTTTATTTCTCTTCACTTAATGCAAAAGGTGTTTCTTTAGTAAGCCTCTCACGATTCTAACTCCGCCTCCTTGTTTAAGTTTAGGTTTAAACAAGATCTAATGAATTCAAAAGAATAATACTCAATATCACTCTAGAAAGACCGAACCTAAACTCTAGAGTGGAGAGAATGAATAGAAGAACAAGACTTAGGAAAAACAACAACAAAGAGGGAAAAGAACTCAAGAATTTATTTCATCCCCTTTCCACTCATCCAAGACTTCTATTTATAGAACATTAATACTTATAATTTAGGAATGTTTATTTATTATAATGAATGTTTATAGTTTATGAATTAATTCATGAATGTTCATAGTTCATGAAACAATTCATGAATGTTCAAATTCATGAAATATATTCATGAATATCCATTTAAATATGTTCATGAGTTACTCATATGAATGTTCAAATTCATGAAATATATTCATTCAAAACTAATGAATGTTTATAGTTCATAAATAATTATTCATGAATTCATATTACTTAATTAATATATTGGTTCATTTACAAGATATTTTAGGGATTTAAAAGGAATTATTAATGAAACAAGGATTTAATAGTAAAAAGTTTCTTTCATTAACCAAACTCAAGCCCAAAGTCATAAGCCCACAAACTCATAATCCAATCCAAAAATTATCTTGGTTTTGAAATTTTTGTTATCCAAAGATTTACTGAGAATAATTGGTTATTTATTTTTAATTAATTTTTAAAATGTGTCATTATTTCATGTTAAAGTATTCATATTATATCACAAAATATAACATGATTTTAACCTTAAATGTGAGTGATCCTCACATATAATTTGGCCTTAAAAGACCCACAATATATTTTATAAACCAATTCTAACAGAGAATTTGTGTGCTCTAGTATATCATGCCTCTATAAAGAGAATTTGTGTGCAAGAGGCATGGTGTGAGACTTCTTGGAACTTGAAAAATTCATTGAGAAATGTGCACAAGATAATATTTAGCTAATTGTTTATTTATTTATAACATAAAAAACTTATTTGTTTACTTTATTTTAAAAATAATGTAACTTTTTTTTTTCAATTTGCTTGTTTCAAAGGTGTGATTTTCCAATCTAAATTTTTAAAAAAGTTTCTATTTTATAATATTTATATTATAAATTGCAAATAAAATTTAGTTATTCCCTTATGTTTTTCTTTGACTTTTGAAAATAAAATAAAAAATTATCTAGAAAAAAAAAGAGCATAATCCAGCATAAATTAATACAAAAATTAATAATTTGTCTTAAACTTTTTAGTTTTTTCTTTGAAAATAAATTAACTTTCTATGATAATGAAATTTTTTGAAAATAATTTCTGCTTCAAAAAATATTAACAATTTATTTTGGCTTTTTTTTTAATCAATTGTGTTTTTTTCCCCTAAAATTGAAACCAATACGATGTTGTCATGTATCCAACCTCCCCTTGAAAAATCAAAATTACTGAAAAATTAGGTTAATTATAAACAGAGGGACATCTAATGTCTAACAAACCAAACAACAAGG
>Ga0325401_1004658_pt1 | contig 12972 bp, 9 predicted proteins | sample PopdelMetagenome_FD_205666 | JGI IMG/M metagenome (GOLD analysis project Ga0325401, IMG submission 205666) | Populus deltoides microbial communities from Bellville, Georgia, United States - Xylem-PdKOR-R2 | ecosystem: Host-associated > Plants > Phyllosphere > Stem > Wood/Secondary xylem | place...
CAATGAAGAAGAGTGATTTTTGCTGTTTGAGTTTTCTTGAAAGAAAAAAGTTGATTTCACAAAAAGAAAAAAAGAGAAAGAAATTGGATTTTTCACTTTTTCAGCTGGAGTTGCATATTGGTTGTTTGAAATATTGAATTTATATTATTGTCCCTCCAAAGTTCTATCTTTTTATATTGAATTTATATTATTGGCCCTCCAAAGTTCTATCTTTTTTGTTTCTTCCTCTAAATATCGGTTTTTTATTTTCACCCTTGGACTAGGTTAGCATGTTCCTATATTGGGATTAAATCCAAGAGAAAAAATATATTTTGTTCCTGTTAATGAATCAATAGTTAAAGTCAAAGGAAAAAAAATATAATTATTATGTTATTAATTCTATTAGAATTTCTTCTCAAAAAGAAATATCACTACCTATCTTTTAATTTATACTTTATAAATTATTTAAAAATTGATAGAGATTGAAATAATACAAGAAAGATAGCAATAAATAAGCAACATAGAATTCTATTGAAAAAAAACCATTAATTAGAAAATTTTTATTGAATATTTTATCTTCAAGTATTTTGTCTTTTTAAAAAATTTATAATTTCTTTAATAAACCCAAAATAATTAACTTAAACAAGATAAGAAACTAAAAGTTTGAATTAAAAAGGAAAAACATAATAAAATTTTAAAATAAATTCAAAAAGAAAAAAGAAAAAAAAACAACAAAACTAAGTATAATTAGTACCTTCTAAATCTAATTTAAAGATCTTTTAAATTTCAATCAGTTATCATCAGTCAATTTTTTTATAGAATTAGACTAGTAAAATTTGCTAACTAAATATAAATATAATATAATCTTCGAATCAAAAGTTATTTATCGTCTTGATGCAATTTACATATTTTTTAGATTTAGTTCTATCATAAATAGCAACATAAATATTTCTACAAAATTATCTCCATAGCCTGGTGATACGAGATCCGCAACTAACTAACTAGTCAGAACTAAAAGTTTTGTGTTTAATATCATGTGATTGATGAGTGACATGGATACACTCACTATACAAGGAAACAATGAAGGCGGGAAGAAGTCTAAAAAAGACATCACAATGCTTGATGCAACAGTACCTCACCAAGCAGAAAAAATTTGAGATAGAAAAAAGAATAAACACTCCATATTACATGATTTTGATCAGTGCAGTTCAAAAACTCTCAAACGTCACTGAATTATATCCACTTCTGACGTATTTTGATTCAAGCTCATGGACTATCTGGAGTAGGAGTTATGTCTCGGAAAACCTGCAACCTGTTTCTCCTCTTTGTATTCACATCCTCTGCAGATTCGTAAGACAGTGAGCGTCGCGCTGTGGAATTCCTTGATGAAACTGCATTCATGGATGTACCATAGCCATCTTGAAGATCAGCTGCTTCAAGTTTTCGAAAAATAGTTCCTAGCTGATTCTTTTGGTAAGAATTCTGATGAAATGTGTTGACATTTAGATTTTCATCACAGCATGCGTCTTCATAATTCCAACTATGGAAACTCTGGCCAAGGTCTGTAGTTAACAGGTCCAGTTCTTCTTCTTCTTCTTCAACCATATCTGCCCAGCTCTTGCGATGGGATTTGAGTGAGCTGTCCTTTCCAAGATACTTATTTCCAACAGTTTCTGCTGATTGATCCCAGTCACAATCAGTGGAGGCTTTTGATACCCCTGCATTGTCAATAACCACGGTCTGCTCTGTGGAACACTTTAGACTTGTGTTCCTGTCTTCTGCTGCAGATTTCCTTTGGCGACCATTTTCCTGAACATTTCTTTTCCAGCTTGTATGATTATCAGTTAAGTCTAATAGTTCTCCAGAGAGATTCCGGATTGCATTCTCTTTTTCTATCTCAGCTGTATCTTCTCCCCACCTTATCCTTCTCTGATCTCCTTTATCAAACCCCCAGCAACATCTCCTTGGTTGTGTATGTATGGCTGGAGATGTAAATGTCTTCTTCTGTTCTGAACTTGGGCCTATTTCAGCAAAACTAAACCGATAATCCCTCATTTTGCTGGCCAAACCAAGCCTTTCACCTGGGCTTGCAAAACTAGAATCTCTCCTCCAGCTATTGTCAACTGCAGTTTGTGGAGAAGACTGTGGACCACCTCTCAGTCCAGGTGATATACATTGAGAACTCCTATTATTGGATGCAAAGAAGCTTTTCTCATTCTCAGAGTGATTCTGCCAATAAGATCTTCTATTATGTTCATCTGACAGCACTCTATCTTCATTAAATACACCCGTGCACTTTCTAGAGTCCACGAATCCCGAAACATCTCCATTCCGGGAGCTAGCAACCTCTTTCAAATTTCTGGTGGTAGACAATGCCAAAGACCTTTGGTGAACTTTTTCATCTTTTTCGGTTGGTTTAACTACACCTGTGCACTTTCTAGAGTCCACAAATCCCGAAACATCTCCATTTCGGGAGCTAGCAACCTCTTTCAAATTTCTGGTGGTAGGCAATGCCAGTGACCTTTGGTGAACTTTTTCATCTTCTTCGGTTGGTTTAACTATCAAATGTGACTCTAATTCAGTCAGGATTTGACAAGCTCGCTCGAAAGATTTAGCATAGGAATCATCCATTGGTTTACTTCCAGATGAAGCTTTTACGGTTTGAAGCAGAGATTTTGCTTCTGGAATTCTGTTCATGTGCATCAAGCAGATAGCCAAGTTGCACTGCTTGTTCTGATCTGGCTCCATTGATAGACCTTTCCTGAAAATCAAATTTTATTTCATGAAGAAAGATCGCCATTTTCATGTCTAGGTCTAGGTCTATCTTCCAACGCAGAAAAATAGTTTACCTGTAATATTGTTCAGCCAAACCATAATCGTGATGCTGCAAGTAAGCCCACGCCAAATTCCCTAATATCCTGCATCAGTTAAAATGAAATAACAACCAGAGGTATACGGTATAAATAGGAAAGAAGCAAAACAAGTGGGATCACCTTGATCTTTCTTGTTCAACAGTTATTTGAATCTTCCTCCCTTGGGATCTGGCAGTCTTTGTCTTCTTGCCAGAAAAAGCAATACCCTCTTCTATGTTCTTCAGTTTGCGTTGAAGCATTTCAATCTCTTCTTCAATCCTTCCAGATCTCTGCAAAAGAAGAGAAATCTCGAGATATAAACATGCTTCACAATCCAATGTATTGTGACAACAGCCTCAGTGAGCTAAATGGATGTGCTAACCAGATTCCTCAAAACAAATAGAAAATTATTTGGCCACACACATCGTAAATGCATGCTTCTAACTCAACAATATCTCTTAGGTCTCTTAGTGAAAATAATAATCATCTTTACCATCTAAAAAAAAAACAGCTTGACCTGCACTACCTATGAAATGTGGGCGCCTTTGCATTCATTAAAAAGCCTGATGTAGAAGAAAATTTCAGACCTTAACTACATTTCAAACTGAATGAGTTCCATTTTGTTTAACATTAGTGCAGAAAACTAGTAAACCTTGCAAGGATGCTTTCCCAAGAAGACAACTCATAAATGATCTAAGATGGTTCCTTACATAGATTTTCCTCATGAAATGTCAATATGCTAATGGAGAAATCACATTACCAGATCATCAGAGTCAATTACTGCCAAAATACTACAGTTTGAAAAGATGGAAAAAGTAGCATTTCACCTTGTAGAGTTCAACTAGCACATTGTCAATAGATTCCTGGGAATCATAGGGACAGAGATGACGAAAGGATTTGATCGCCTCAATTGCCTCATCAGCTCGATCCAATTGCTTCATCACCACTGCCATGTCTTTCAAGGCACTATCAACTCGATCCCCAGAATTGATAGCAGCCCAGAATAGGGAAACAGCCTTGCTTGGATCCTTCTCTATTAACTGTAATAAAAGATTCAACTATCAAAATCAAACACAAACACAGGATCTGAACCCGAAAATTAATATATCCAATTAAGTTCCAAAAATCATCCATTAGTGAGTCCTCTTTAAACAGTCAAGATATCTAGGAGCCTAAAATGGAATGTCAAAAACTGTAATGAAATGTGAATAGGTACATGAAGAGTTAAAACAACAAATTAACCTTATCTTCTTTCCCAAGGAAACTAACAAATAATCTAACAGCTCATAGTGGTATAAGCTAATTGTATTACTACTTTAGTGCCTTAATTCCCCTTATCAAGTGACAATGTCTAATGCATGACTCTATTTATTTCAATTCCCTTTTCCTTTTCTCACATTTCTTACCTTGCAGCAGTTACCATGTGAAATCGAGTGATTTTTCATGCAAATAAAAGTTCTATTCTCCTAAAAATCAATGGGGAGACATGATATGTCAAATCTCATTCTAACCTGTTTTTTCCAAACCCAGAAATTCACAAGACAGATCACATTTAACTTTCAAGAACCAGAAATTTCAAAAGAAGTTCTCCAAAAAAAAGAGATTAAAATCAACTTATGGGATAAATTGGCATTTCAATTATTAATTAACCAAAAACAGACATAAATCCACAGTTTAATCTCCTCTCTCAATTTCAACCAAACAGATAATTTGTTAGTAAACATAGAATGGGAAAAAAAAAACATAAAAAACGAAGAAGAACCCACAAAAATTTATGAACCTTAACTACCACCAGATAACTAATACTCTTCAAGAACCCGAGTATTTTCCAACTAAAACAACATATGAAACAAGGATTGAAACTAAACTCAAAACCTGCCAAGACTAAAACTTCTTCAAAAACCCCATAAAAACCATTAATCCAAACAACAAAAGAACCCTTAAAAGTTATTACCTGGACATGTTTGGCTCTGACATAAGGAGAATCTCCGGCAGGGACTTTATGAATAACATGAAAAATATCACGTTTACAACTAGGAGAAGACACCCTTTCTTTCCTCTCTGACATTGGCATCATGGCAACCGCCGGAGAATGTTGAGACCTCCATGAAGCCGGCGGTGTCCAGAATCCCCTTGCCGGAGAATTCTTGTCGTTGTTGTTATTAGACCACATTTTCAATAGAAAGTTTCTTTAAGACCTTTAATTTTTCTTGAATTTTTTCAAGAAAGTCATATAAGAAAAGAACTCAAAGAATTGGGTTTTTCGTGAAGGGAATGATAGGAGGTTCGTTTTTGCCTGGTTAAAGAGAAAGTGAAGGAAAATTTTTATTGAGAGAGGAGAGAAATCATAGAGAGGTGTGATGATTGAGGAAGCAAAAGGGAAGGTGAAAATGTGAAAACAGAATGGACTAGCCGTTTTATAATAACTAGCCGTTGGAATTCGCACGTGTAGCGTTTTGCACGTGTGTTTGTGTAAATTTTATTTTATTTTTCTAAAATCACTCTCTTTTTTTTTATTTCTTTACTCTTTCTTTTTAGAGATTGAATATTTTTTAAAGTTAAGAAAAAAACATTTGCTTGATAGTAATATTTCCGGGTCTAATCCTAAATAAATTGCTAGAAATCAACTGAGTATACAATTTTTTTTATTTATTTAGAAAAAAATTCTTTAAAATTAACTTTATAGAATTTTAATCGAGTTTAACAAATCAATCTAGATCGAGTTTAATAAAATTAATCAAGATTAATTTATTAATTTATTCAAGTGTGGCTAAACTAATATTAAAAATCAATTCAACTTAAAAGGTGTTTGAAATATGATAATGATTGATTTTTAAAGTGTTTTTTTCTTGAAAATATATTGAAATAATATTTTTTATTTTTTAAATGTATTTTAAACATTAATATATCAAAACGATCCAAAAATACTAAAAGAACATTAATTTAAAATGAAAAAAAAATCAGATTTTAATAAAAAATAAATTGGACCGCCAAAAAAACACTTAAAAAAAAAAAGCCTAAATCAAGCTTAGATAGTGAATTTACCAAAATCAACCCACTACATCTGGCGAGTTTAATAACTATTCTGAAAATCCCTATGATTTATCCTTTTTATTTTTTTATTTTTTTTTAGAGATAATCCAAAACAATAAGATATGAACATTAATCTGATGAGGTAAATGATTTTGCATGTAAAAAAAAAAAAAACAACATAAATACATATAGATGATCAAAATAGACTTGTATTAATTAGGCAGGAATTCTCTCAGTATTCATAAATGGCATGGGGTCTTTGAATGAATAAGAACATGCAATCCCTTCATTTCCCTGGCAAAATATTTGGCCCAGCAGCAAGAAAAAATGCATCCTTTCTGAGCCTGCACTTGCCCAATTCTGTTAGATACTTTCTCCTTCCTAGAAATAATGTAATATATCAGTACAGGGCTGTACTAATTAACTAATATCTTTGTCAGGGTGTGGTTTAGAAACGCTAAAAATTAGTTTCTTGTCGAAGAGGGTACCGATCTATCATCGCAGTTCCACTCCCATATAACTTTGCAATGCTCAGAGGAATTTTCTTGTGTTGGAAGATCATCTTCATCAAGTCGGCTCTCCTGTTTAAAGACAGCAATTTGCGATGCAAAGCCTGGTTCCACATCACCAGAACCACCAACCCCACTGAACTCGACACTGTAATGGTGCCTCTTGGCTAGATCTGATGCCCAATGGTTGAACTGCTCTCTTGTCCACTCAAACTTGTGGTCATGGTTGCGAAATTTACATGACTGTGACTGGCTTTTCTCGTCTGGATCTTCTTCTTGAGTTGTGGGACTGGATCCTTGTAGAATCACGTTGTATTCGTAATTTGGGGTGGAAACTATAAGAACCTTTGGTCGAAAATAACTCAATGCAATGTCACCAAAAAGACAGGCCTGTTCCTCCTCCATATGCTCAATTACCTATAAGCTCAAAGACATCAGGTGAAAATAAGAAAATCAGAGGAGATGGAAACCAGTTCATTGATTTATAGAAACAACGTCTTTAATGATGCTAAAAGTTTGTAGCAGTACAATTACACATGCAAAAACTAAAATTATTACAGTAAGGAGATAGTATTAACATAGGTAGAATAAGAATTTGGCACAACTAGAGGCAACATAGGACTAATCAATTTTCAAAATACTGATATAAGTTAATTTTGTAAGGCACATTTGAGCTCTCCCAACATTCACATGGAGGTTGTAGACTGGCACAATAATATACAGATAAAACATGTCAATGACCCCAAAAATTCTGGGAATCCAAAACATAGCACGATCAAAGGCACACATGAATTCCCTTTCTAAATGTTCAAAATTATGTAATATGCAAAACATCAAACATCAAGCAAAACATATTTGTTGATAGATACTGCCACCATTGTATGATATTCTAGCCAAAGAAACAAAAAAGAAAAATCACACTAGCATGCTAACCCAAGAGCTCCAACCTAGCAAGAAATGTACCACAGGAGGAAGGTAAATACCTCTAAGCAAGTGCCAATATCAAATCCACACAATCGAGAATCAAACTCTGTGATGGAACCATCATAAAGAATAGCAGATTTGATGCCTGTATCTGACTTTGCACTCAGTTTGGTATGCAGTATCTGCATAATTAACAATACCCAAGACATGTGACCAATTCAAGCGTGTAGCTAACAAGCAAAAAAAGGGCATAGAGCATAGCGGAGAAACATTGCTCAGAAATGATTCAGACCTTTGCAGCACGGCTAAGACTCTTCTTTGACAAGTCAGCACCAACAATCTTTTCTAGTGAAGTTGGGTAATCTAACAAAGAATCCAATAAACTTCCAGAGCCACATCCGAAGTCAACCTGAAAAAAGAAAAAAGTCGGAGACAGAAGATGATAATGGTGAGATAAAAATTGCAAACTCAACTTTCTGTTGTTAACTGTTAAATAAGAAATACAAAATATGTACCAAAGTTGTAGCACTGGATTTTTTGATATGCTGCACAGCATATTCCACCCGTTGCTTTGAGAGCGGAGGGCTGAAAAGAGCCTGCTCCATTCTTTCTTCTGGTGGTTCTGTCACTCGCAACAAGGTTACATGGTATTCTAAGAAGCAAACTTCTGCCAAAACAGGAACACAGAAGATCATTTCAGAAGAAGTTAGGTGTCAGATCCAATTGTTAAACTAAATTTATGTCATAAACTAAGATTTTTCATTTTCAAAGAGTACAAGTACAGGTTGCCTTATAACATAAATTCCATTATATAGTAAGTCAGTTCTGTTTCTAATAATTATGGGAGAAACAAATCATGCTCGTTGTTCCCTTCATGTCATATATGGTTGTCATTATAAGAAGAAATAATTAACAACAAACAGAGCGATACATCTCAAGAATTAATAAAAAGCAACAATCTCAATCTCCAAAACCAAAGATAAATAAAGAAACGGATAAGATCTGCTTCCTTATTGGGAAATCCAAAGTTTTAGGAAAGTAAATCAATTTAGTCAGCCATGTCTTGATTCAGTACATCAACTAAGTTAGCTATGTTTTGATCTAGGTTGAAAATAAAGACCAATAATTCAAAACCCAGGTTGCGAAAATCATCAATCAGATGTCAAGAAGCACATAATTACCTGAGGATAACAATGAAAGAATCCTTGCAGGATCATCAACTGCGGCTAAAATGAACTCTTGAGGGGGCAAATTCATGTTGAAATGAGCACACTGGCCAACTGACATTTGTGTCACAACTCCTTCAAGAGTGGAAACCACTGTTCCATTCCCTATCTCAAACTCAAATTCATCTTTACTTTCAATAAGCTCTTTTGTATGTCCACCTTCTGTCACCAAGGACACAGAGTAACTTATACACAACAAAGATCCATTGGAGGGGCAGACACCGGAATATGAGCCTTCAATGTTTGGTAAGCAAACATCTTGTCCTGACAAAGTATATTCCATATTAGTACTTTTTGATTCAGGTAATTTGGATCCTTGACACCGACTTTGCTGAACATTATGAAGAGATTGGCATAAAGCAAACTCTTTAAGAAAGTTTTCAGAAGATAAGCTAATGTCGAGGGCATCAGCAGAGCAATTTAGCTTCTCCAAAGGCATGCCAAGGTCCTTGAAATATGCATTTAACCATGAGAGAACTTTCAGAGAAGCACTCTGGATAGCATCAGTTTGCTTCTTATAAATCTCCTTAGGGGAACACTCTATGATCAAATCCTGACCCTTGGAAAATACTTTTACTTTGCACCTAAAGCTGCTTTCCAGTCCTACTGTTTCTCCATCACCAGCATTTAAACTTCTTCCATCAGTGTATTCAGTTGCTAGTTCAGCTGCCACGGTAACCTTCAACTTCTTCTGTGATCTTGGTAACTTGCATGATGCCTTTAAAGGAATACTTGTAGTGGAGAAGATAGGTTCAGATAGCTGGTGCTGACGGCAGAATGTGCATAGGATTTCCCTTGGGAAGGAACCCCTCCAATTTGTTTTTGTGGTGAATACAGAGGGCAACTCTGCAGCAAATATTGCTTCTCGAGACATCTTGTAATTTCCACTAGGTATCTTGCTTATAAGCATCCTGAATAAGCCAATCTAAATTGATTAAATAATGAATTGTTGAAGGCTTAGTGTATTAAAGTACATTTATGGAACAGTGCTTACATTGCATAGGAGATGCAAACTTTGGTGATAAACTGTAGGGGTCATTCATTGCCACAGTAATTAATATGGAGCAATAAAATGGTCTAAATTCTAAGTAATAGACCATACAACAGCTGATTAATTAAAAAAAAAGTTTGGTATTCATCTTCACATAAGCAATTATGAAAAAAAAACAAATAAAAGGAGTATATCCAGCAAAAATATTATGTGGGAAAGGAAAAAAAGTTCAGTGTTCATCTTCATATAAGAAACTTAAAAAAGAAGAAGAAGAAGAAGAAGAAGAAGATGGATGGATTATATAAAGCAAATTATGTGCAATTGATGTGCTAAGCATTGTACATTGTACTACCGAAGCACATCAAACTTGCATCAAAACTAAGGTTTGAACAACATTGCAGAGAGAGGATAGAAAAGACTAATGATGGTAAAACAAGAGATTCATGGGAAAGAATTCAAAAGAGACCTGTAATATGATTGGAGGGACACATCCTCGTGGAAAAGTTCTTTAGACCTCCATGTGTATCCAACTGATGCCATAATTGCATCACCATATATTTCTTGACCACAGAAGTAGTTTGCCCTTGCATTCAAAAGTCCTTCTACGTGAAAATCTTTCAGATTTGCATGGTCTGACAATAGTTCCATCACAAGTGACTCAGAAGCAGCAAAATACAATCTTGTCTCAGAAGAAGCTTTACCAATAATCCTGTTGGAGAAAAAGTATGTAGTGGTTCCAAAAAACAGTCATTCTTCTTCCAGTTTGATAAGAAAGAAAAAAAATTATTTGATAAAACAGAATATGATGCTACAAAAAGAAGAATAAGACATCTTCCAAACAAGAAAACAACATCACATCATGTCATATCTGTAAGGAATAAGGAACCCAATTTAGGCGAAAAAATACACCATCTTAGGCTTTCTGTATTATAACTAATTCCACCTACCTTGAGAGCAAAACTTTGCTGGCATCTGTTACACCAAGTTTTTGTGCAATAACATCCAGGTAATATCCAGAAGAAGAAATATCAAGAGTCACTGGCTGAATAGTCTCGTCCAATGACGCTGGGATCTGTATTGCTTTAACTAATATGTTTTCTGGGGAACCAGATTGCTGGATATCTGATGACTCTATGATCTCAGTGGGATATGGATTTTGCTTCTGAATTGAAAGCTGCCCCTTGGATGTTACAACAGACCCTGATAATCTTGGTATAGCCCTCATAATTGATGACAAAGCCAAAAAGGGTTTTGATTCCACCTCAGTGTTGAGTAATTTACACAGATTACTTGTCTTTGTATCACAGGCAGCAATGACAGAAGCAGGTATCAGACCATAAAGACCACCTTTTCTCTGCAAAGCTGCTCTAAGGTGACCACTCAGCGGATGAAGAGATGAAAGGAACTAACAAAGACACAAAAATAAAGGAGGAGAGGTTAGAGCACGTCGTTATGCACAAACCACATCAAGGATCCTTGCATATTATATGACTGGCAAAAACCAAGTGATCTGCAAGTATTACATGTAGAACACAAACTGTTATACAATTCATTTCTATACAAACTACCAACCTCGTCTGTAAATAGATATTTGATTCGATCAATCAAAGCATCACAAGGATCCTTTTCAGATGGGTTTTCATCTGCGGGATTGTTGCCTAGCTGCAGGATAAATAGTAAATAAACAGTTTAGTAGTTAAATTACATTGCCAAAAAAAGAAGGTAGGGACAAAAGAAAGATCTACATCTGTCTTCAGATTAATGAACTAAACTATTGCAGAAGAAAAGCTGAAAACTGCATGACAAATTAATCTCAAAGAAAACATGATGAATAAAAGAGCAAGTGTGTAAAAATACAATTGCTTCTCTATAAGCAATTGCATTGTCCAAAGAACAACTTAATCTCCTCACATAGTCACACAGAATAAGTATCTACATTCAGGCAGCCGAAATAACCAACAAAACTTTAAAATTAACAAATAATCAATTCCATATCATCTGAGTTTGTTGCCCATTATCAAAAACATTGTTAAAAAAAAATTAGAAAATTCAATCATGGGGAAGAAAAATAATGTCATTCATCACGAGGCTACATACTCATCCACGGCTGGCAAGTTCAATCAAATTGGAAAAATGCTGACAAAAATCTTAAGAAGGAAGCTAAAGCATACCTTTTTTAAAGCCAAATGAGCAGCAGATTGCTCGGCATCCTTCTTCTTTCTGCAGATATCAGAAACAACAGTAAATTCTGGAAGTTCTAACCGGCACCGAAATAGAAAGGGGCCTTTCTGAGGAATTGCCAATCCTGGGCATCCATTCTGAGCTGACTCCTCCTTTACCTCCTCGACCTTATAGCATGCCTTGTTACCAAACTTTTGATGTATGATAGCCTTAGGTGAAAAAACTGTCTTCTTCACTCCAATTTCCATATGCAACCTCCAAAAGTTCTAATAAACGTCACAACCACACATATAACTGTTAACAATGCAACCAAATTCAATTACATAAAATAAAAATTTATCATGAAATGCACAATGCTAGAAGCCAATTTGCTCTGTCTTTATTCAGCAACCAAACAGCCACGTACATAAAAATAAATAAATAAAAGACAAAGTTTAGGATAAAGAGCATAATTAAGCAATTTTTTTAAAATAAATAAATTTGCTTCACTCCATTTTCCATAAGCAACCCACAAAGGCTCTAATAAACGTTACATGCACACATTATTAAAATTTTACGAGTGAGGAATAAAAAATAATCAAACTTTTATCATAAAACGCAAAATTATGAAAGTCCCAATTTGCTACTTTTCTTTTATCAGCAACCAAACAGGTGGTATATAATAAGGACACCAACTTTTATCAAAATGTTAGTAATTATAATAACAGCAGCAGCAGCAATTATAATAAAGAAACAAACCTCAGGCAATCAATGTGAAAAAAAGACAACAATTAAGCAATTGGAATAGGAAAACACATCTGATTCTTAGTTTTCTCAGTAACCAAACAGCCATACATAAAAAGACACGAACTTCATGCAATCAATGAAAAACAGAGCGAAGAATTAAGCTATAATTGAAACAAAAGGCATAGAAACACAAAAATCTAAATGACCCAGAATTCAAAATTCTCCAATGCACAAACTTTACCATCTCCCACGCTCAAAAGTCACCCTATATGCGTATGTATAGACGTATTTGTAGTGTATGACTGAGTATGTACAGATACTGTACAATAAGCATGCATAAATACATTCAAAAACAATAATACAAGAAAATCAGAGAAGCAGGGAGGGAGAGGGTTGTACCTGTGAAAAAGAACAACGTATGCAAATGGGGCTGTGGGTTTGTTTGGCCTCTTGAGTTCCTTCTCCGCTAAGAAGAGTGTTTTTGCCTTATGGGTTCTCTGGGGTTCTAGAGAGAGATGGAGGAGGGAAAGAAAGGTGTTGTTTATAGTGTA
>Ga0325401_1004664_pt1 | contig 12965 bp, 15 predicted proteins | sample PopdelMetagenome_FD_205666 | JGI IMG/M metagenome (GOLD analysis project Ga0325401, IMG submission 205666) | Populus deltoides microbial communities from Bellville, Georgia, United States - Xylem-PdKOR-R2 | ecosystem: Host-associated > Plants > Phyllosphere > Stem > Wood/Secondary xylem | place...
ATAATAATAATAATAATAATAATAAGAACAAGAGCAGCAGCAACAACAGAAACAATGAATGATGACAGATCAAGTTCATGGATAAATAGAGGAATTGTTTTAGTATTATGGAAAATGCAACACACTTTTAGTAAATAAAAAGGTTGGAATCATGGATCCAATTCAAAGATGACATAAATTAATCCTCCTGCGGAGGCAAAAATAAGCAATTAGCCGGTATCCAAGAGCCATGGCTAGCAGCACCCAGACTTCTTGCAAGCCACCTTTCAGGTTAACCATGTCAAATGAAGGTGAGCTCTGCAGAGGCCGACACCCTCCTTCGCTCTCGCACTCGTATAATTCATCACCATCATACTGCACTTTTAACAGAAGCCTAAACCCGTAGAACATGAAAGACAAGAACTTCATCCACTGCATGAATTTCGGAATGTGCTGCGAGGAGAAATTAAACGCAACCCTTTAGCTAGTCTCAGGAACACATGACGGTGTATGCAGATTAAACCCTTGAAATTAGGAAATTACCTGGACGTAGTAACCTCCAGTAAGAAGAAACAACATTAATATCAAAGATGCAAACATCCCAGCTCTTTTGATACTCAAACTTGCAGCTCCACATAGCTCTCCCACTCCCTTTTTATCACACAGAAATACATCAATTACTTGGTGCTCGTATAGATATTTGCATGTATGCGTGTGAATATTATTTGTTTCTACTTACTTGGCTTGTGATGACTATCAATAGCATGACGAACAGTGTGAAGAAGAAGCAAGGGACTGTTCTCTTGAACCCTGCCATGAAGTACACTATGACCATGAAAAATGTTGGATAGAATACATGAGCTACCATGTCACTCAGAGTGCTGCACACATAGTACACACTTAGTCTGTACATGTCTGCTTTCCTTTCTTTCACCAAATAGATCTTCTCGAATGGAAAGACATATACTGCTCCGAATATTGATGATGATGTCCAGAAAATGCAGATGTAGAACATTAAACCAACCTGCAATTACAGGAAAATTAAACTATATATCTCGAATATTTTAATTTGATTCTACTTGTAGTTGCGTAAAATGTTTCATGGAAATCAATTAACCTGGTCCCTTAATTGAGCCTCAGTTCCAGTTTTTGATTTCCACCAAAGAAGGCCTAGCAAAACTGCTACTCCTAGTGCCTGGACGAGCCTCAGCTTGTCGAAATAATCTCTACACCTCTCTCTAAATGTTCTCTTGTACATTATGAAGAACTGCTCCCACCAACTAAGTGTCCAATCCCTTTTTACTTGGATCGCCAATTGAAGAGGCTCGGGTACCCTTTTGCTCTGGTGATTCTCTTCCTTTTCTTTTGGCTCCAGCTGAGTTTTGTATTTCAGATGAAGGTACTAAATGCAGCATACACAGAAGAAGCTAATCTTAGAGGTTCATGTATAAGAAAAAATGGTCAGAGAGAAGAGATAATTAAATCAAGAGCTATTAATTACTTTGATTACTGCCTTTTCAGAATCAAGGACTCCATGTGGTGCTGATAGATCTTCAGGCACACTTATGTCATTCACTTGCCCGGTTGCTAAATCCAGCAAGAACTCTGCAGGGTTCATCGCTATCTCCGGAATGAATCTCAAACTAGAGAAATATTCCATTGATTCTCTAGCCTTCCCATAGTACACAGGGTAGCCTTCTGATATCAGGAGAAGCTTGTCAAACATGTGGAATATTCTGCTCGAAGGCTGGTGGATTGTAGTAATTATTGTCCTTCCTGCCTGCAGACCACCAAACATATTCTTTTCAATACTTTTTCACATACCTTAAAAGAGTTTTGCTAAATGTAATACATCTACTTTGGCACCTTAGCTAGCCCTTGAAGGATTTGAAGGAGTCTATTGGCTGATGTGGAATCAAGGCCTGAGGTTGGTTCATCAAGCAACAGTAATGAAGGGTCGACGAGAATTTCATAACCAATGCTGGTTCTTTTTCTTTCTCCTCCAGATATCCCCTTAACAAATCCCCCTCCAACTCTTGAGTGACGACATCTGTGATCATGCAAGAAGCTTCTTACAAAGTTTTCATTTAGAGTACACAACTACCTGTTGTCCTGATTAAGTGCCATGTATTACCTTTCGATGCCTAGCTCCTTTATAATCATCTCAACTCTGGCATACTTCTGTTGCCGGCTCATGTTTCCTGGAAGTCGTAAGAAAGCAGCAAAGACTAAAGTTTCTTCCACTGTGAGTTGTGGTAAGAGCACATCATCTTGAGTCACAAATCCAATCCTGTGCACAGATAATTAACTTCCAAGGGAGAACATTGACAGATAATAACGACTTATTCAATCACCTATGAACGAGACAAAATTAATTAAGCTCTCTTTAATGGTGGCTAACCTTCTCTTAATGACTGCATTATAAGCAATGTCATCGTATGTTATTCTTCCTTTAACATTTTCACTCAATCTTCCTCCTATTATCTTTAACAAGGTTGTCTTACCACTACCAGAAGGACCCATCAAGGCGAGGATTTCACCAGGGCAAACACTTCCTGTTACACCCTTCAAAATCATCTTGTAGTTATCGTGATCCAAGTTGAGCTGTGAGGCTACCTTTGAAACCACTGCCTTCACTGGGTTGGCAGAGGAAGCTTTGCTATTCCTCACCTTATACTCCACATCTTCAAACTGCAATGCATAGATTTAGCAAACCATGACTCGATTTATCTATAGTTATCTTGCCATATTGACTAGCTATACAGGGCTTGGAAACTAAAGATTATTGTCAATAAGAAGCTGATCATGCGTTCTTAAGAGAATAATAATAATAAAAAAAACCTTACAAGACAACCATAAACAAATAAACAAGATGAGAAAGAAGAGACTGGGCATTGATCACCTTGAGAAATATTGGAAGAGGGCGATCTTTATTCATAGCCAAGCGATCTTCCTCAATATCAATCCCAGAATACCTATTTCTAAGGTAGGCTTCAGACATGAAGTCTATGCTGTGGCCAAACCCGTTGCTCCCTGCAATCTGCATAGACCCCATTGTTGGAGGGGACAGTGATGACATGTCCTCTATCTCTTCCTCTCTCTTGGTTTCCATATTCATATACCATGCAAAAAACCAGAAGCACTTTATCTATTTCTAGCAAATACCTTGTGAATCAAAACCTGCAATGTTAAGTGAATCAACCGTAATAAACCAAAAGCTTGCCTATATAGTGAGGAAAGGTTTTGTTCGGTAGGCCACATGCTTTTAATGCCTTAACTCAAGACTAGAAAGTAGAAAAGCAGCTCTTCTTTATGCTCCTCTATGCCTTCCCAACCATTTTGCCTACCTCTCTTTCTCCTTCGTTTAATTTTTTGTTTCAATATTAGGGGTTCCAAGAACACGAAACGATGCTCTCTTCTTCTTCTTCTTCTTCTTTTTTTCTTTTTTGAAATATATATATATATATATATATATATATATATATAATGTTCGTGAATTTTTAACCATCATGTGGATAGGTAGACCAAGAAATATATACATATACTGTTCGTGAATTTTTTCTGCAGGTTTCAAATTCGAAGCGCTCAAAATAGAGTTGAAGTCGTTACAAAATAAACATAAAGATGGTAACATTAAACTTAAATATATATTTATAAAAACTCAAATCCAAGAGAAAGAACACGATTTGATGATAATGGCCAATTACCCACGAACACAAACGGTAAATCCTCGTCTTCGAGCTAACTCCTTAATTTGCATATGTATTTGACTCGAGACAAGTTCTGCAAACAATCCTATTATTTCAAAACTAGTACTTGTGTTTAAATATAGTTAGTAATAGATCTTAACTAGTGGCCCAGCTCAGCTTCGATCACAAAGATTTTCAACTTTAAAATAAATGCTAACTTCTAAGAAATTATTTTAAATTATTATTAAACCTCAGTCGGTAGGTCAATATTGAATCCTCGATATCTAATTTTTTTTATTTAGTTCTAATTTAAAATTAATTTTATAAAAATTATCTTAACATAATGATTTAATAAATCAAAATATAAACTAGAAAACATAAAAAAATATGGTTTAGTTTTTAAAAAAATCTTGAGATAACATTTTTTATTCTTTTTTTTCTAAAACAATATTAAGATGATAACATATTACATTGACTTAAGTTTCGTTACTTAACCCCATATCTGTAATTCAGATTATAGACTCTACTAGGTTTAAAAATTTTGTTTTTTAAAATAGTTTTTACTTTATGATATGATAATAAAAATATATGCTTGTACAATTAACTACCAACCAAATGTTAAGATGATTGTTTGAGATTATAATAACCTAATAAAAAACAAACCAAAATAAATTATGAAGATCAATTTTAAATCTAAATGTTTAAGGATGAAATTTATAATAAAAAAAATCAACAAGGATTCCATTGAAAGAAAAAAAAAATAAAAGATAGCATTTTTTTTATTAAGAAAAGAAGTCATTTGCATTGTTATTAAACCGAACGCAACGGGTTAATCTTGAAGCCTCTTGACTTGACTCCTTGTCATGCTTGAATAAAATTAACCTGCATGGGAGTTAACCCTACATGACTTAGTTAACTTGACGAGTCTAAAAGCAACCTGCATGATCGATAAAAGTATGGTTTGACTTTAAAATTTCAAGATGATATTTTTTTTTAATATTAATACAAAGACATGTTAGATCGACTTAAACTTTATAAATTATCTCATAAAACCTGTGACCCCAATCATAGATTTAACTATATTTAAAAAGTTTATTTTTTATTTAATAATATGATAACAAAAATAGATGCTTGTAAAAGTAGAGTACCAACTAAATATCAGGATGTTTATTTGATATTTTAATACCTTAATAGAAAGCAAATTAAAACAAATTTTGACAATCAATTTAAAATTAATAAAATATTAAATCAAGAAATCAAAAGAAATTTTTTTGTAAGGTAGAACTTAAAAAAAAAGGGAAAAAAGTTTGATATTTTTTTAAATGAAGTGATTCATATAAGTTTTTCATTTCTAGAGAGTAATTCTTCTTAAAAATGCTTAATCAAATTCTTTGTAATTTATATAGTATGTTTTTTTTTTTAATTTCAAACTGGTATTAATGTTTAATTTTCTTATGGACTGAATTGAATTTTAGAAATGGGTTAAGTTATCAATGAATTTTAAAATATAGGGGATTAAATATATAATTCCTAAACTATAAGGACTAATTAAATTAGTTTTGCCAAATTATATGAATTAACTCAAAAAATGGAGACAAGGTTGAAACTTGAAACCCAACAAGATGAACAACGCTAAAAGTTTGGATTCTTCCTGAAACCCCAAAGCCAAAAAGAAAAGAAAAGCACCGAATGATGGAAGAATCAGAATCTCGTAAGCAGACACTGTTAAGTTCACTCGAAAGCGCCGGCATTTGGATCCCGGACAACGTTACATCGATCGGAGACTTGAGTCCGGAAACCTTCGTCTCCATCTGCGCTCAGTGTGTTAATTTGATAGATCAAACGGCTTCGTTGCCTACAACTCTTCCGGATGCGGCGATTGACAAGTTGAAGATGTGTGCGGACATGGGTTTAGCTATAAAGCGACTTGGTTTTATTGGAGACATGAGCTATATTAAGGTAATCAAACCCATCACTAATTGTTTTGTAATTAAGGTTATGTGATTTAGTTACCTTCCTCTCTAATATGTATGTGCTATAGAAGAAGAAGAAGAAGAAGAAGAATGAGTTAATATGGAATTTCTTCTACTCACTGCTACTTTTTTTATTTTGAGTGAATCCATGGGTCTTTCCTATGCTAATTCATGGAAGTATTAATTTTTAGGTTCTATTTTATCCAATTGTATGAGTAGAATTATGGGGTCATTCTGTTATTCACATCCAACTGTTTGGTCCTGCCTGAATCTGCTTCCGCTTTCTGGTTGCTGCTCTATTCTTATTACTGTTTTTAAAACTATGCTTAAAACAGATTAACTGTGTTGCTTGCGGCAGCTCCTCTATCCTTCTGAAGATGACCTCCATAAGTTGACTAGATTCTTCGTGGAGAGGCTTACTGAGTCGACTCGACCTGTCAAAATAGCTGAGGTGAAGGATGTGAATGCTAGAGGGAAAACCAAGGAGGATGGCTCTAATATTGGTGGAAGGTTAGATCTTAATCATCAGAGAGAAAAATTGGAAGATCCTAGTCTCCATAATGCAGTGCCAGAGGCTGAAGACATACCCTTTATTGGCTTGAGCAGACAAAATCTCGGCAAGGACAAGTTACCTGCTTTTTTTTATGGAGAACTTTTTGATGAAGAAGGAAAGTCAGGAAGAGATCTGTTTGGAAATGAAGAAACAGCTGCCGCGGGAGATGATAAGGATGTTCAGAAAGCAATATCTATTAAAGAGCAGCCATCCATGGTATATGCTTATTTGAGATGATGTAGATTTGGATAGAGCAGTCAAAACCATGAGTTTAACCAAGAAACAAAATCGATCCGATTCATAAATTTGAATCCAGAAACAAATCTTGAAAAGAAAAAAAAAAAGGATTGCTATCATTTCTGTGAAAGAAATTTTGAAAATAAAAGGTTTTGATGATTTTTTTTGCGTATATTTGTTCTTCTATCAGGTAATAATTGAGAAAGAAGAATTAAGAAATAAAGAAAAAGTGCTCACAGAGGAGGCTACTGCAAAGACATCAGAATTACAGCATCTTGAGGAAGAACTTGAATTGTTAAAGGCAGCAGCAGAAATGGCATTTGGTGATCAGAATTCTATTGACTTCTGCTTTGAGCAGCTTAAAGAGCAAGTGGATGCCAAAAGGTGCAATATTACAGAATTGAAGTCACAGTGGTAAGATATGGTTCTGTTCTATGAAGTCTTGATTTTCATTAATACAGCGTCTTACTCTGGAAAGAAATCTTTTAGTCAGGTGCTTGGATACATATAAGATATTGTAAATCGGAGATTCTTGTGTTTCAAAAGTAGTGTAGTACTCTACTGGACTGAGATTGAAGTCTTGATTTTTCTGGTGTGTTTGATCAATTCCAGGGATGCTTTCAGAATGCCTCTGGAAGACAAGAAGAGAAACCTAGAGGAGTCCCTGTATGCAAACATACCAGATTCTCAAGAAAAGCTCCAAAAGTTGAGAGAACTTGAGCACGAAAAACAGTTGGTGTTGTTTGAAATTACAAAGAGGTGTGCTTATAAAGTTAAATTATAATGAGAGAATTCTACAAATATCTTTTCATACTCTTATTACAGATTTCTTGCAATTCTATAGGGAGGAGGAACATTCTAAACTTTCTGCAGATCTTGAGAAGCAGCCTAAACTTCCATCTAGAACATCCTATATTGAGCGGATAAAGGAGATTACAAAAAGTAGTCAGAAACAGGATGCTGATATAAAGAGGATCTTAAAAGAAACTAGGGAGCTTCAGTTGGAGAGTAACTCTATCCAAGATCGCCTTCATCGAACATATGCTGTTCTAGATGAAATAGTGTGTAGGTACGGAATTTTTGGTTTTTTGATCTTCTTCAAATTTGATCTTCCCTGATGTTGAAATAATAAAATATTCATTTGCTTGATTTACTAAGAGAAGCTTCTTTCCACAGGGAAGCAAAGAGAGACCTGGTAGGACGGAAGGCTTATAGGCTCCTCACTAGCTTACACGACTGCTTCGGTCAGATTTCTGAGAAAATCCTTACCACTGATAGAATAAGCAGAGAAATGACTGAACTTGAAAAGAAGCTAGCAGCCATGGCATCCCGAAGTTTAAATGTGGATAAGCTGCAAGCAGACCTTGATGCCATTGTGAAGGAAAATGAGCGCCTGGAGCTACGCCTTGCAGAAAACCCATGATTCATTCTTGTTGCAACAATCTATAATTGCTTGTTTGTAATCATTTCTTTCATTTTGTTTAAACATAGTAATCTCCATTCTATTCATTCGATCAAGTGAGAGATTGATTATATATATATATATATATATTGACCGGGTTAAGGAATAGAAAGTTTATCCGTACTGGCTTCCCTGATTGAACTGTTATCAGCTTCAAACCAAAGCCCAGAAACAACCTGGTTACAATAGGCTAACATGTTTGTTGAGGTAGAGTGAAGCATCCAACCAATCTAGTTTTAAGCTATTCCATATCAAAACCAAATCTTAAGTGTGCGGATAATGTTTTGCTGGATTGAGGGATCATACAATGTCGAAAGTACAAAAAATTCACTGAACTTATTCTATGGTTCTGCCCATTTATCTTGAAATAATAACAGAATGTAACCTTAGGAGTATGATCATCATTATTTACATGATAAAAATAAAAATAATTTAAAGTTTTGTTATTGAATTTAAAATTAATTCATAGATTTGTAACATGGTCAGTCGCATTAAAAAAAAGGGGGATAGAAATCATGTTTTGGGCACAAGCATTACTTTCCAAATGTAGGCACAAGAGGGCATTCCAAGACGTGTGAAGGAAGATGCTCGTGTTTCCAAGCTGCTCGTTAGCCCTTGGTTGTTGGGCAGAGGTGACGATCATAGAGACAAAACACTGTTGCAGTTTGTTGGTTGACAGTTGACGCTTTCAAAATCTCAAGACGTGGGATGGGAGGCACATCACTTTTGGTGCTTTGGCCTTTTCCATACTAGCGCAAATCATCAAACTTAAGCATGATACAAACAAGGACATGCCGTTTGTTGGGCCTGCTAGTAATGTTGCAGTTTGAGAAGAACAGAAAAGGAAAAAAAAAAGAAAAGAAAAGGGAAGAGATTAGCACACTGGCCTAGAGAGTGCCAATTGTTAGTTTTGATGTTGTGAAAATGATGTTTTCTTAACTTCAAAGGAAAACTATATGAACTAAAATCTGTATCTACTGAATATTTAACTCAACCAGAATCCTAACAACTTGAAAAGGTGGCAAACATCGTATGTGTCAAGCTTTTGTAAGATCTTATAATGTCATTTTAACACACCTTATGTATTTATTTTTTATTTATTTTTGTCGTTGCCAAATATAACCTGTTTCTATATAAACGTTGGACTCTATTCATCTCCGTTTTTTTTTCCCAATACATATCCATTGAATTTGTCATTATCTTTCCATTTAATTACATTATTTCCATTTCTTCTATATACACGTCAGCCAAAGCATTTTGACAAGGAGTTCAATGCATTCGTGTTAGTATGTGATCAGAGAGAAACTAATCATCTATCTGATTCTTATGGGTCTGCTTGATTCATTGCTGGGCAACAATGCGAGGAAGTTCATCAAGAGGAAAGACAGTGATGCAGGAGAAGCAGGTCCTGATCTACAAAACAAAATGAATCCTCTTTGTGTGTGTGTGTGTGTGTGTGTGTGATGGCCCCATTTTATTCTCTCACGTTGTATGAGTTTTCTTTACACTGAAATGCTAAAAAGTTTTCATTTGTATTTGGATTAGCATTTTGTCATAATGTGATTGTTTTAATTCTTTCGGTAGTGGTTTGTTAGTGGTGGGATTCATAGATCAGCATGGTTTTGAGGATTGCAGGATCATTGATTGATCACCATAAATGCATCTCCTGTTTCTTTCATTACTGGCTCTTGTCCTCTCTTCTTCTCTCTGGAGCATTCAATAATGTATTACTTGGGTGATCTGTTAATGGTTTACATAACACAATTTCTCAGTTTTCATATCTCATTTTTCAGTCAAAACTATTGCTGCTGTCATTAGTTAGGCAGCTTTAACATTGATGTTCAAGGTGCTTCCTCTGCTATTGATAAGTCTCTCGGTTTTCTGAACTGCCTCTTTTTTCTCTCTATTTTGATTACTGAATACGTAGGTTGTATTTAGTCAGCTCAATTCCTCGCGTATTTCAAAGTTCCATGTCGTGTGATTGAATTTCACTGAAAGCTGGTTTATACTTTATACATTTTTGGCAATATATAGTGGTCAAATTCCTCTTGTAGATGCTTTAGAATTTAGCACGGGGGAACACAAAAAGGATACGAAACAGTTTTGCGAACTTTGTTTATGCAACCATTTGTTTGCATTTCAAGGAGGCAAAAAAATGCTCAGAACTTAGTTACCCTTGCTCATGACTTTGTGCCTCTTGCTTTTGGATTTCTTACTTCTTGTACTCGAATTATCAGGTCAAGCATTGGAAGAACTTAGAGGTTCTCTTTACAATGATATTCGGACTTCAGAAGGAGCTAAGCGTCAGCAACAACGGTTTTGTGGACCAGCTGTGGCAATGACCTTCAATTTCATAGCCGCTGTGGGGGTTATCATGGCAAACAAATTAGTTAATGCCTTTCCTTTCTTTGTTATATGTGGATGTGATAGTTTGTTCGTGTTAGCGAATTTAGCAGTGTGCATAGTTATTGAGCTACAGCACCAGCTACTGCTTGATTTAAAGAAAATTCAGATTTATTGTCATATGAGGTAGTTAGTTCAGGTATCATGCTTAGGTTCCTGCTGGCATTGAAGGAACTAGTCCCAACTGCTGCTTGGTTCTGAAACTTCAGCCCTACTGCTGTTGTGTTTATACTTGTATTTGGCTGTATGTTCTTTCCATTTCATGCCATTTTATTGAAGGAATAGGATCCCAAAGATGGGAAGTTTTTTCAGGATGAACTGTTATCAGAGAAATCTCATATTGGGTTATATGATCACGTACAGGTGATGAAGAAAGTTGGGTTTAATTTTCCAATCTTCCTCACATTAATCCACTATTCCACTTCATGGATTCTACTTGGCATTCTTAGAGCATTGTCATTGCTTCCAGTTTCCCCTCCCTCTAAAGCTACTCCTTTCGCTCCTCTCTTCTCATTGGGCGTTGTCATGTCCTTTGCATCCGGTCTTGCCAATGCCAGTCTAAACCATAACAGGTTTGTGTGTAGGCTTCAAAAATCTCTCTTTTAAAGTAAGCGGAGTCCTGTTTCCTTACTCTTCAGTTCTTGTGCAGTGTTGGTTTCTATCAGATGGCTAAAATTGCAGTCACTCCTTCCATTGTTCTTGCAGAGTTCATTCTCTTTAGCAAAACAATTTCCTACAAGAAGGTCACCGTTTTGAACTTTAGTTCCCTTAAAAAAAGTCTCAACGAATTCTTTTTGAAAATACAGATAGTTGAATGAACACGGCCAGTAATGGCTTGTCAATGACCGTGGTAATTCTGCAGGTTTTGGCTTTGGTTGTCGTCTCAGGAGGTGTGGCAGTTGCAACAGTGAAAGATTTGGAGTTCAACTTCTTTGGTGCTTGCATTGCAATTGCATGGATAATTCCAAGCTCAATAAATAAGATTTTGTGGTCTAATCTACAACAACATGCGAACTGGACTGCTCTTGCGTAAGTAAATGAAACCCTGTTCTGCTTTTGCAAACTAGATTAAGCAATCAGTCTCAAATCTCATATAATAAGAGTGCGATTCCTTAAATTTGTAGGTTGATGTGGAAGACAACGCCTGTAACGATTTTTTTCCTAGTAGCCTTGATGCCATGCTTGGATCCACCAGGACTGTTATCATTCAAGTGGGATCTCTACAGCTCATCTGCTATTTTTCTGACAGCTCTCCTTGGTTTTCTCCTACAGTGGTCTGGGGCTTTGGCACTTGGGTGAGCTTCTAATCACTCCTTGTCTATCCATGATTTTACCTCTCATAATTTTGTAACTGGGTGTCATTCTTTCTCATTCAGGGCAACTTCTGCAACATCTCATGTTGTTCTCGGACAGTTCAAGTCTTGTGTGATCCTCCTAGGAGGTTTTCTAATTTTTGGTTCAGATCCTGGGTTTGTGAGCATATGCGGAGCCCTCACAGCTCTCGCCGGAATGTCCGTTTACACATCACTAAACTTGCAGGAGTCACGTGAAAATTTGATTTTCCAGCTTCAGACACAAACGCTGCCTTTATCAAAACCCAAGACAAAACCTGAAACTACCACCACAGATGACCAAACTTAGATGAAGCTGGCACGGCAAATGCTGCTTGATTCGTTTTGTTAGTACGAAATCTTTAACAATGTCTTCATGCCATCATTCTAGCTCAGGAATTTTGATTCCGGCTCTTAGTATACTTGTACAGAAAATACTACTTTATAGTTTATATGCCGCCCAGTCCTGCTGCGAGAGAGTTTTTTTTTTTTTTTGCTTGGTATTGAATCTGAAAATACAATTGTTTTGATTTTATTTTATTTTATTCAATTAATTTTTTTATTAGTATATCTCTTGTTTATCTTAACTGAAATTATTTTTTTTGTTAAAACAAAAAAAAAAAAACATTTTATGATTGTTACAAAAGTTAATAAAAAATATCAAAATAATATATATATGTGTGTGTGTGTGAAAACAAAAAATTCAGAAATATAATAAAATAATGTTCAAAATCCATTTAAAAATTTTAAAAATAAAAAATTATTTGAAACGAATTTTCATTAACAATTTATTATTAGTATTATTATCTTTATATTATATACATAATAATTGAGAAAATATTATTAAATTTCAAATAAAAATATTTAAAAATCACGTCAAAACTAAAAATTAAAAGAATCTAAAAATGTTTTTTGGAGTGTCAAAAAATACCAAAGAAAACAACAGAAAAAAAAGGGGAGAAAAGAAAAATAAAAAAAGGGCGAAACTTATTGTCTAATTCACAATAGCAGGCCAAGCACGCTGGCTAAACCTGCATGTCTGGCCCTGCTTCATTTTTTTTTATTATTAAAATGGTGAACACTATATCATCAACCTTTTATTTTTTGAAAAACATTAAAAAAAATACATGAATTAAAAACGAAAACATCCTCGCGGCCCCCGCGTGCACATCAATTCTGCTACGGCTTGAAATTATTACAACACGATTAAAATATATATATATTAAAATGCTTTAGTATTTATATAAACAATAAAACACCATAAACGTCAGAGTGTGTTAGTGTAATTAGTTCCATTTAGATTTACTCAAACTAAAATATGCATTTGGTGAGAGCAGC
>Ga0325401_1004665_pt1 | contig 12965 bp, 5 predicted proteins | sample PopdelMetagenome_FD_205666 | JGI IMG/M metagenome (GOLD analysis project Ga0325401, IMG submission 205666) | Populus deltoides microbial communities from Bellville, Georgia, United States - Xylem-PdKOR-R2 | ecosystem: Host-associated > Plants > Phyllosphere > Stem > Wood/Secondary xylem | place...
TTGGATTGAAGAATGAAATTGATAACTAGTAAAAATTTTACAAAAGGATAAGGGAACAAAGTAAAATGAAAAGAATAAAGACCAAATTTTTATATATATATATATATATATATATATATATATATAACCCAAGTCATAAAATTAGAATAACTAGGTAAATGTTTTTTTAAAGAAAATCATAAAGCCAATATTTTGTTAAATAAAAAACTTAACATCAAACGATGAGATAAAAAAAAGCTAAAAAAAAATGTAAACTTTCATTAACTTTTCAAACTTGTGACCTAGGTCATTAAATCAGAAGTATCATACATGGAAAAAACCACAGAGCTGATCCCTATAAAATCAAATTTAAAGTATGAAATAAAAGAAAAAATCAATTACACAAAATATATGAAATAAAAAATAGTAATTAAAAGGATAAGATGAAAATCCAAACAAAAGATAAATTAGAGGGTAACAAAAATCTTTGATTGGAGGATTAAATTGAAAAGAAAAATAGATTTAATAAAAGAAAACAAATCAAATGAACGAGGACCAAGTCAGAAAAAAAAATACACAAGAACTTGGATTGAAGAATGAAATTGATAACTAGTAAAACTTTTACAAAAGGATTAGGGAACAAAATAAAATGAAAAGAATAAAGACCAAATTAATATATATATATATATATATATATAGATAAATTGGAATCAAATGACTAAGTTGAAAATAAATATTTTTTATATATATAAAAAGAACAAGAACAAAAATCAAAAGGCTAAGGAATAAACTTGAAGTATTAAAAACAAAAAGGGTCAACCTATAATTCTTAGGAGAGAAGAGATAAAAGAAGTAGAAAAGACAAAAGAGAGACCTATTGGTGAAAATCACCCCATCTTGCCGACATGCACAACACCAAGAGAAAAAGGACGCGACAACACTTCCAACAACATAGTAGAAGGGCAAGTTTGGCCACTAGGAGGCTATACACGCACTATCCAAATGGCTTAGACACCTCCTCCATGTTGGCATTTGAACAACACACAACAACAATATTTTGAATTTAAATATTAACTAATCAAGTGAAAATGACCAAATTGCCCATAATGATTCTATAATTAACAAAAAAAAACTTACATGAAAGGATAAAAATGTCCCTAGATGCATGGCTTATTTTTTATTGGATTTAAAGGTAAAAATATCTTTTTATTGTATTTTAAAAAGCAAAAAGACAGAAATATCATTGGTCAACAACTTTAGATTTTGTTGACTATGGGGGTAATTTAGCCATTTTATTGTTTTAAAAACTTAGAAAAGACACATGTATCTCTAAAAAAATCTTTTAATGACCAATGAACTATATGAAAAGACCAATTTACCCCCAACACCACGACATCTTTTTTTCTTCCAATGGCAAAAAAGTAATTTCATTATTATAATGAATAGTTAACTAAATCTGGGTGTACATTGATTTTCCTGTCTGTTTTATAGTTTTTGTTAACTAACTCTTTGACTCACACCATGCTGTGGGTTGAATATGTTTTTTCCAACAAAAAAATTTGAACATATAGGCTTTTTCGATGCTTTTTTTGCATAAAAAATTAAGTGTAAAACAAAAAACTTATTCACATATGTAATTAAATAAATTAAGAACCATTTGTATCAATAAAAAAAAAAGAGTCATTGATGATAACTAAAGATGTAACTAGAAAAATTGAGAGACAAATATAGATTAAAATATTTGATCTTGCAACACGGGCTATTTACTTGATTGTGTTTAGGAACTCTATTGATTTAAATTAATTTTTTATTTAATTAAATAAGAGTAGAAATATGCACATGCATGAAATTGATTGAGCAAAACCAAAGAAAAAATTTATTATACAAGGTTGCATTTATTAAAAGCATTATCCAAATATAAATATCTTTGTTTTTAAAATTAAATTTCATTCATATAAAAAAAACTTATTGATGAATTAGAATAATATCGTCAAAAATTAAATACATACGAATAATTAAAAAAACAATAGTTATTTAAAAAAGATAAATAAAAAATTAAGAGAAATGGTACTATTTTAAATATAAATTAAAAGTCATTTAAAAATACATATTTAGAAAAAGCATCAATTTAAAAAAATAAAAGAAAACAAAATAGATCAAATGTTGTTGGGTCAGTCAAGTCAGGTCAGCACACGTGCTTTTTGAAAAAGACCCATACATGAGGGTGTCTATTTATATATATAAAAAAAAACCTAATGGGGTATATGATTATGAAGGCAAACTAGAAAAGATTATGAAGTTTAATTCCAAAATAACCCAATGCTAAAAGATGCAACGTAACAAATATTAAATTAAAAAAAATGATCCTAAGAAAATACCCAAGTCAACCCGGGCTAAGTTATTAACATGTGGTCTAATTGATGGGATTTGGATAAACGAATAGAAAGGAAATTGAAGAAGAAGCCCGATATCAAAAAACTCAAACCTTGAAGGATAGAACGGAAAAGGAAAATTAATTTCCAATCAATTTAATATTGAAGGAAAAAATAAGAAAATATTAATTTAAGAAACTTGTCAAAGTAAATTCAATAAAGAACGACAAATAAAATGAATCAAGCTAACCCAAGTTATTTTCAAAAATAGTGAAAAATTATATAGAAAGCATATAAATAAAAACAACAAAGCTTAATTTCCAATTGAATAAATGTCAAAGCCTGAAGCTGAAAAACATGATCTTTTTTTTTAAAAAAAAACCAAGCAAACTCGGGTGAATTTTCTAAACTTGGGTTAATATATAAAACTCGTAACTCGTGAAATCGTAAGCCATGCTCAATTAAGAATCGTTCTAATCACCGCGAGAGAATATAATGCATATGTGTATCGTATAAACATCTCGAGGCATAATTGTTTTTTTAAAAAAATGTTAATTAACAAAAAACTAAAAGGACTTAGTGTTTTACTGTGATATACAAGAAGAATCACCGTGGATTGTACAGTGAAATAACACTTGTGCCCATCAAGTCTGAGAAATATTGACCTTTGAGTGAAGGGTTGTTATGTCTTGCACATTTTATGTACAGTAAAATTTCATTTTTGTCATTTGACTTTGGAAAATTAAAGGTTGTTTAGGAGGGTGTTTTCATATTTGCATCATGGTTTTTTTTATAATATTCATATGCCCTTAATACTGTTTTAGTAATTTGTATTATTATAATATTAATAAATCGATATAGTTGGCCTAGACATGCCATGCATATGTAGGCGTATCGTCGCCCCCACCCTATTCGGGCGGTGCGTGGGGGCACATACGATGGTAAAAAAAGGTCGATGGCTTACTCACCTGACGCGAAAGGTGGTAGGAAATCTTTTAGGATGTCACATTTTGTCATTTGAGCGGTGGTTCGATGACGATTGGTCCTTTTCCTCCTCTTTTTCTCTCTCTCTCATGCCTCAGTATATGTGCAAAGCTTTGACAAATTCAATTGTGTCCTACAATTTATATTTGTTTTGGGTTTAATCCTCATTCTTTTGATTTCTATTTTTGTTAGATTTAATGCTTCTTTAAGTTTGTTTTGTTTTTAATTTCGTCCCTCATTATTTAATCTAATTAGATTTTTTTATCCAATATAGTCTTTATTCTTTTGATTGCTATTTTTGTATCCTTTCATTATTATTTTTTAATTATGTCCCTGGGAGTTTGATTTAATTTTGTTCGGTTTCCAATTTTGGCCCTAATTTTTTTTTTGCTCTTTTTTTTTATCATTTTCTTCATTTATTTTGTTTTTCAATTTAGTCCCTAATTAATTTCTTTCAATTATTTTTGTGTATTGTTTAGTCCTCATTGTTTTAATTTTAGTTATTTTATTAATTTTTTTTATTGTTTGAAATTTCTCTTTGTGGTTTTTTCATATCTGCCTTTTACAGGGTAATCTTAGTTTCATAACCTAGTTTACCATTTTTGACGACAAACCCGGTTTAAGCTCGATCATTTTCAGGGTCTTTTAATTTATTTTTTCGTTTGCATCATTTAACATTGAATTGTTGGGCCTTGAGCTTTTTTATTTGTCCTGCTTTTCTTTTTATTGAGTTATCACTGCCCCATATCTCAAATCGAAAGTTAGTTGAATTAACCTGGGTTGATTTGTTTTTTCTTTAATTTTTGTTTTTTGTTTTTATCATTTGCCACTAAATTATTGAACCTTGAGTGTCTTTTATTAAATATCATTTAAAACAAATGCATGCATGATGAGTTATCCCAAGTGCGGGGCGATAAAGTTAACCCAAGTTAACTTGTATTTTCTTACTAGTTTTTTTATTTAATTTTGGTATTTTTTTGTCAAGTGCTTATTTTCGAGGTTTGGTTTTTTTCCTCGATTTTTTATGGTTTTTTTTTCAATTTTATCATTTTGCATGAAATAATTTTCCCTTGAACTTTGTTATTTTTTCGGTTTTCTTTTTGTTCCGTTATTACGATGATAGGTTGGTAAAGTTAACCTGGGTTAGCTTAGTGTTTTTTTGAAGTTTTTTTTTTTGAACTTTGTTTTGTTAGCTAGGTGCTTCTTTTGAATTTCTTCTTTTTATCTTTATCTCATATTGCAGGCTGTGGGTTTATCAAGTTAGGTCGAGTTGACTCATGTTTGCTTTTTCGACATTATATTTTTAGATTTTTTTTCATCTTTGACATTATGTTATTAGGTCTTGAACTCTAGGATTTCTTTTCAATTTTCTTTATGCAGGTTATTTCGGTCTTATATTGTGAGTCGCGTTGTGGTAAATTTAACCTGATTTGTCTCAGGTTATCATCGTTTAAATATTATTTTTTTACATTGAGAAAATTTGGACAGACCCACGACGTAATGCGAGTCACCTGACTAGTTAAAAAAAACCTAAAAGGTCTCAATGAAGCATTCACTGTGGATTCAAGCAGTGTAATTACATGTTTGCCCTTCGTTGGTCTTAACAATTGCCTTAGCACTGGGGGCAAAATTGTATTTTTCATGGGATCCAAATGTCATTTGAGAATTGATCAAGGGCAAAGCTGTCGTTCAAATTTATAATGCATAATGAAAATACTTTTTTGCCCTTAAAATTTGATAAAATATGGTCTTCTGCTAAGGGTTTTTTTTTTCGTTTTCTTTTAATTTGCATAGTAAAATAACGTTTATACCTTTGGATGCTAAAAAAATGGCATTGCAGGAAGATTTTATTTGTCTTTGCATTATTTTTGTACAGTAAAATTATGTTGTTGACCTTTAACTTTCTGGATTTAAAAAATAGCTTCGAAGGGCGTTTTGGTCTTTGCACCATGTTTTTTTTTTTTTTTGTAATTTGCCTTATTAAAATATGAATAAATTGGTAAAATATGCTGACGCATGCGTTAGTGCATCTGAGTCCTCCGTGCTATTTCAGAGGCGCGTGTGACCAATTACGATGGCAAAAAAATCGATCACGATCTCATCCGATGCGCAAGGATATGACGCAGCTGCTGGAGTGGCAATTGCGTCAAGGTAAGCGGCGGTTCAGCGACAATGGGGTTTTTTCTCCTGCCATTCGTTTCTCTCTCTAGGGTCTTGATTTTCGTGTCAGGCCTTGAAAAATTTAGTTATGTCCTCCATTTTTTTCTTGTTTTGGGTTTGATCCTTATTCTTTTGATTTCTATTTGCTTTGATTTTAATGCTTCTTGAAGTTTATTTTTTTTTCAATTTCATCCCCCTCTGCATTTAATTTAATTTGCTTTTTTTAGTTGGTTTTCGTGGTTTTTTTTGAAATCTAATTTTTCCATTCTTTATCACTCTATTAATTTTTTTAGTCACGTTCTATGAGATTTTTGTGGCCAATTTAAAAATAACATGAGTAGCCTTGCCTTTAGTTTTCTTGGCTTTGTTAAATTTAGATTTTCTAAAGGAATCGTTTTTTTAATTGAATTAAATTAATTGATTTTATCATCCAACATTTAATTTTTTAGGTGTTGAGCAACTGGGTTGAGCCCGGGTCAAGAATTTAATGGACTACGAGATTGAGAGTTTAACCCGAGTTTACAAGGTTTGCATCGTTTTGATATTTTTTCTCTGATGAAAAATATGGTTTGTTGTATTTTGATTTTTTTATTAAATTTATTGATTGCGTCTCTGGGATTTAATTTAAGGCAATACTTGAAGAATTTGTTTTTTAAATCGGTATTCTATGTTTATTTTTTTTATTTAGTTGTTCAGGTATCATGTCTCGAGTCATGGGTTCCACAAGTTCACAGGTTTAGCTCGTCATTTTTTTCATTGCTTTTTAATATTTTTGAATCTCGAGTGAATTATCATAATCTTGAATTAAAAAAAACATGCATAATCTTAATATCTTTTCTGTGATAAAAAAATAATAGATCCGTTGTGTTGCGCGATTCTCTTATCAATGATAAAGTTATGCTCGCAGGTTTTGACAACCTCACTTGGTTTTATCGGTGATTTGTTTTTTAATATTTTTTTCATTAATTTTTTTTCATTTTTATTTCAGGGGATTGGCAATTATTATTTCTTAGCTCTCTTTCAATGGTACAATCATGAATTTGTTTTATGTTTTTTTAAATTCAATAATTACACTTTGACATCATTTTTTACACTGGAAAAAAAAAACCAAAACGCAGCGAAGCGCAAGCCTTCAATCTAGAATCAGCTATAAAATAGGAAAACATCCGTAGCGATATTTTAGCTCCGTGTCCGATACTTGATAATAATAATAATTGGAAAAAAAAAATAAAAGTAAAAGAAAGAGCAGACTAGGGTTTCTTAATTTGAATTTTAAACTCAATTAACACAACACCTCTTCAGGTATTTCTCTCTTGCCTTCCATTTAGTTTTCTTTTCCACCTTTGGTACTCTAATTTTTATCATCTGTGTTTTATTTTTATTTGAGGGTTAATTTTTGTTGCAATTGGGATTGATCAAGTTTCTGATGTTCATTTTAGGGAATTTGGAATTGGATATTTTTTTCAGCTGTAATTTCGTTGTGATTTGCAAGCAATTATGAGAACTTCATGGTCAGATTCTGTGGCCAACTCTGCATCCGAGAATGCAGCAGCTTCTGGTTCGTCTGGTCCGCGTCCTACCCGTGCTACTTACATTCCTCCACACCTTCGTAACCAGCCGCCATCTTCTGATTCTCTGGCTCCACCACCTGCTGCTCCCTCACTAGGAAATGATCGTGTAGGTTATAGTGGGCCTGTGGGTGGCTCTCGATGGGGTGGTGGTGGTGGTTCGAGACCGGATCATGGGCGTTCCGGTTATGGTTCTGGTGGTAGAGGAGGTGGTGGTTGGAATAATAGAAGTGGTGGGCGGGACCGCGGGAGGGAGCGTGAGGTGAATCCGTTTGGTGATGATGGTGATGTAGAGCCGGCTTTTGGTGAACAAGAGAATACGGGAATTAACTTTGACGCGTATGAGGATATTCCGGTGGAGACGAGTGGGCACAATGTGCCACCGCCTGTGAATACATTTGCGGATATAGACTTGGGTGAGGCAGTGAATCAGAATATTCGGAGGTGTAAGTATGTGAAACCGACTCCAGTTCAGCGTAATGCTATCCCAATATTGCTTGCTGGGAGGGACTTGATGGCTTGTGCTCAGACGGGTTCAGGGAAGACAGCTGCCTTTTGCTTTCCAATTATTGCTGGAATTATGCGGGAACAGTATGTACAGAGACCTCATGGAGGGAGGACAATGTACCCTCTGGCTCTTATTCTTTCTCCTACTAGGGAGCTTTCGAGTCAGGTGTTATTCTGTTTCAGGCTAGTTATGTGCATTCTGGAACATGCAATGTCTTTATATGACTTGTTTTTCTTATTATTCTTTTGCTTGCAATATGACTGTAGATACATGATGAAGCCAAAAAGTTTTCCTATCAAACTGGTGTCAAGGTGGTGGTTGTTTATGGAGGCGCACCAATCAACCAACAGGTTTAAATCATGTGGAATTCATTTTTTCTATCACTACAGAATATCTTTTGTATGGTTTTCTTCTTCTTGCATCCATTAGCTTTAAAATGTTTTTGTTCATTTAAAACTATTCTATCATCGATGCTTTTCTTTTATCTCCTGCATCTATCCTATGATAGAGGGAGATAGATGTGACCAGAGTCCACTTGTGCCCCTTGTCCCTCCTATGTGGCAACATGGGGCATAATAAAGAAACGCTTGGATGGGTTTCCCTCACTTTTAGGTGATAGCTATGGCTTGTTTCTGCGTTATCATTTTGAATGTTATCTCCTTTACTGGAAATTGTTTGGATTACTAGTAAATTTGGGAACATGCTGTGGCACTAATATTAGAAAAATGAAGAAACATTCTCCTTAGCAGCACAGTTGTTTTTTCGGACCAGTAGCTTGGATTCGTTTCTGGATGTACTAGAACTGACACATCCCCCAAATTTCCAGTCTAAACCATGCTCAAAATGACTAAGATAAATTGCTCATTCTTCTAATGATTCTCACATGACTTGCATTGATTTGACAATTTCTTTAAATGATTTATTTCAAAAATGTGAACATGCATGCAGGCTTGCACTAATGTTTGGAATCTTCATATAGGTCTGTCATTATGTGCTTCGTTTTTTTGTCACAAATTTTATGGGTGATAATAAATGTCTCATACAATTGAAACATTAGTCCTTATGGCCTTGTTTGCATCATATTTCTAAGCACACTTACAGCTTTGTTACTGTACATGCTAGCTTACTGGGGATGCTTCTCATTGAAATATTTTGACTATTTTCTCACTTGTTTTGGTGATACTCTCTTCATACCGATCATTTTTTTTAGTATCCTGCATGCTCCATTTTGCTGTTGCATTGCAGATATTCATTCATTCATTTATTGATGTATACTTTTCCTAGAATTAGATGTCTCTTTGTAATTGGTTGATGTGAGGAAGTTAGTGTCATAGGGGTCCAATATGCTCATTCGACTTTTGGATCATTTTTATCTTTGTGGGGAAACTATGATTTGCAAGTGCCTCAGTGTTAGTGATTTCTGGAGGTTGTTAAAATAGATGATATGGCCACAATAAAGAGGTCAAGGTTAAAGTTGATTCAAACTGCTATAACCATGCCGCTGCCACCTACTACCACCCCACACTATGACCACCTCAACTGCTATAGCACCACCAGCAATACCATCGTACCTCTATCTTGCCAATAACACAGCCAAATACCCTTAACATTTATTCTTGTAACATTTTATCTCCATACCAAATTCAACCTTAGCATGAACATTATGGTACAAGGGAGCTGGTAGGTAGGTAGGGCAATATTTAAGAGACCATCATAAAACTTTCATAAAATTTTACTACGAAGCTACTTGCTTGATTTGGGGAATTGCAAGGGAAATGGTTATACAAGCTTTTACAGCATCAACGTCAATTGCATTGCTTAGAATACAGGATGTATGATTTTCTTCATTTTATTTTTGCCTTTTGTGACCACCCTTTAGCATTATTTTGCCTTTGTAGTGTTTCAAAGGAGTACTTGTCTTCTAGTTTAATTGTTCACTAGCTCTGTTTTGCTTGGTCAGCTCCGAGAACTTGAGAGAGGGGTTGATATTCTTGTGGCCACTCCTGGACGGTTAGTGGATTTGCTTGAGAGGGCCAGAGTATCATTGCAGATGATTAGATATTTGGCTCTTGATGAGGCAGACAGGATGCTGGATATGGGGTTTGAGCCTCAGATTAGAAAGATAGTGGAACAAATGGACATGCCCCCATGTGGCATGAGGCAGACAATGCTGTTCAGTGCCACCTTTCCTAAAGAAATACAGGTTTGCTTTAGTTGCTTTTGGTGTTGGTGTTAGTTTCCTCTCTTATCCTTGTGAAGCTCGGTGATTGATATACTAATATGTCTGGATATTCTATGTTGGTTATCATAGTGTTGGAAGTAATTTTTTTCAGTGAGTGTGCATATGTATTTATCTATTTTGTTGCTAAATTATGGTATAAAGTATCTTGACCGCTAAAGTTAATTGTTCTGTTCCTTGATGCACCTTTGGTTCCGTCTGGATAATTGCCTACTCAGATAGGCAAACACTATTTGCTATCTCGTAGTTATTGCAGTCTTTTTGGGTGATAACCATTCACATGGTGATGGTTGCTTGTTGATTTCCATTGAAAACTGCAATTTCAATTGCATCTGACTGATATTTGCAATTTGGTTGACATGCAGAGACTTGCATCTGATTTTCTTTCAAATTACATATTTTTGGCTGTTGGAAGGGTTGGATCAAGTACTGATTTAATTGTTCAAAGAGTTGAATATGTTCAAGAGATTGATAAGAGAAGTCATCTCATGGACCTTCTTCATGCTCAAAGAGAAACTGAAGTTAATAGCAAGGTACAGTGAACAACTTACCGACTTGCAATTTTATATGACCTAATCTGTTCTCTAGCAAAATTACTGGTGATTTGATTTATTCATATTGATCAAGGGAAAGGAGTTTGTCTCTTCCAACCTCATTAAAAACTTACACTATTTGATTTATCCAATGACAAGAAGGGTAAAGCGTAACAATTCATATTCTAAAAGGATAAAATTGAGGAAAAAGGATGATGACCTGCCTTACCAGAAGAGGAAACGAGTGTGTTAAGAGAGAGGTGAGGAAGTGAAGGATGCAAACAGGCTCATAAAAAAAGATTAAAACTTTTTAAAAGGAGTAAATTGAGGAAAAGGTGAGACAGGTCTTATCAGGAGAGGGAAAATATGTGAATGAGAGAGAAGAGAGGAATGATTGGCAGCCACCAAAAGAAAAACCTTTTCTAAAAGTGTACGTTAATACTTAGCACTGCAATGACAACAGATTTTTGTTAAATTCGCAGCATTCTCTGACATTAGTTTTTGTGGAGACAAAGAAGGGAGCCGACTCACTGGAACATTTGTTACATGTCAATGGATTTCCTGCTACATCAATTCATGGTGATAGAACACAACAGGTAAGTTGTCAGATTTGGGCATGTATTCTTTACTTTGTTTCTGTGGGATTGCTTAGAACACAACATGTATTCTGTACAGCATTGATGAGCTTAATATTGTTTTTTTTTTATTTTTTTATTTTTTATAACGATGATTCAATGGCATAAGGTAGTTAGTTTAGATTCCTTTCTTTGGTAAACTGAGAAAGTGATATTACAGTTTAGGATAAAGATCAGATGGCTTTCTTCATTCTGGATAGAAAACAAAAATTCTGAAGGTAGCAGAGACTTGCTCCAAAGTGTTTAATTGTCTTTTTTTGTTGTTGTTTGCTTGCACTATGCTATTACCAGTTATGTCTTCAATATGACTTCCTTTATGTTGGTGTACAGGAAAGAGAAATGGCACTTAGATCATTCAAGAGTGGGAAGACGCCAATTCTAGTAGCGACAGATGTGGCAGCACGGGGTCTTGATATACCCCATGTGGCTCATGTGGTGAATTTTGATCTTCCAAATGACATTGATGATTATGTTCACAGGATAGGACGAACAGGACGAGCTGGAAATACAGGGCTGGCTACTGCCTTCTTTAACGAAAATAGTATGTCATTAGCAAGACCTTTAGCTGATCTAATGCAAGAAGCAAATCAAGTAGTACCTGCGTGGCTCACTCGTTATGCTTCACGGGTTTTGCATAGTGGTGGCAAGAATCGGCGCTCTGCGGGAGCCCGTTTTGGTGGTCGTGATTTCAGAAGAGAGGGTTCTATTAACAAGGGTACAGAATATTATGGAGGGAACAGTAACAGTGGATATGGGGTTCCTGCTGGTTATGGTGGGGGGTACAATCCAGCCGTGGCCAGTGCTTGGGATTAGTATCATACCATTTTCTGGATTCAGATCTCATGCGTATATAGCGTTCTTTTCACAATTCAAGGATCAATTTTTTTTATCCTCCAGTAGCCTTAAATTGTCTTTTATGCAGAAGTTGCTGTGGGGTTAATCCCTGGCCTTCTCATAATGGTGAACCTACTTGATTTGATCAGGTAAGACATTAGATATTTGAATGTTAAAAATTGCATTACTTAGGCCGTCATTTTTTTGCAGTAGGAAAGCGATTTTGCATATAAAACGATTTCCTTGTTTTCAGTAATTTCAGTTCAAACTCAACAAATTGTAGCATTGACTCGGTATTTGCAAAGGAAAAAAAAAAAAAAACAGAAATAGTATCACAAGCTTTTTCCACCTTGTCATCTTAAAGACAAAACGAGCACAAACACAAACTTAACTAAATTAATCCACTTCCATTAATTTCAGAGGTTTCTTAAGAGCAGTCATCACCTGTTTCAACCTCTTCCTCCTCAAACTCTTCTTGTCCGGTTTCATCCTCCATATCACTTATCAGTTCGAGTTTCATTAAAAGTTTATATAGGCTATGTTTGTTTCTCGGAATTTACTTTCTGGGAAACCACTTTCCAAACTTTCCTGTGTTTGTTTGCCATTAGGAAAGTTGGTCAATGGAAAACACTTTCCGGCCAACGGAGAACACTTTCCAGTCAACGGAGAACACTTTCCGGTCAACAGAAAACACTTTCCGGTCAACGAAAAACACTTTCCAGTCAAAGAAAAATTTGATTTAGTTTTCAGGAAAGTGTTTTCTTTTTGGTTGTGTTTGTTTTCCGGAAAGTGGTTTCTGGAAAACTATTTTCCAAACTTTCCTGTGTTTGTTTGCCATTAGAAAAGTTGGTCAATGAAAAACACTTTCCAGTCAAAGAAAAATTTGGCTTGGTTTTCAGGAAAGTGTTTTCCTGGAAAATTTGGGCGGAAAACACTTTCTGGAAGTTGTGAAAAATTTAGAAATGTCATTATTTGCTGATTATATTAAATTTGATCCTCAAACTTTTGATTGTTATATATAATTTATTTTGTATATTTATTTTTCAATTCCATCTCTTAAAATTTAATTTTTATATTAATTTTGGTCCTTATTTTTATAATTGCTATTTGCTTTTTCCTTATCATTTTTTTATTGAAATTTTTTATCTATCAA
>Ga0325401_1004666_pt1 | contig 12964 bp, 10 predicted proteins | sample PopdelMetagenome_FD_205666 | JGI IMG/M metagenome (GOLD analysis project Ga0325401, IMG submission 205666) | Populus deltoides microbial communities from Bellville, Georgia, United States - Xylem-PdKOR-R2 | ecosystem: Host-associated > Plants > Phyllosphere > Stem > Wood/Secondary xylem | place...
AGGACACCCAAATATATCCTTTTCTTCCCTTGAAAGATGACGCATGGTTTGGAAACTAAATGGAGGCACATGACACAATGGTACAGCCAGGTGTGCATGTAGTTACATTATGGCATTTCTATTCTAGCTAACAGAGCCGAAAGCATGGTCATCAAATTCGTTATAAACTTGCTGATTTGGATTCTAACCCGATCCAAATTTGCTTTGAAATCAAATCGATAATTAATCAGGTGAAACTTAAATGACCTAGATAGATTTTAATTAACTTTGTTGACCTGATTTAACTTGATGTGGATATAAAAGTTTGGTTAAAACCCCAAAACAACCTAGTTGTCATTTTTTTTAACAAACCCGCAACTCCACTTGGATCGGGTCAGACAAAGCCAGATCTCATAAATCTGATTGAAAGCATGCATTGTGAGGCCCTAACACAGTTAAGGTGCCTGTGCGAAGACGATGGATAAAGGAGTGGAAATTGATATCGATGGAAAAAGGAGACCTCATTTCATGGCTGCCCAAGAAAAAATAAAATGAAGGAATACGAGTCAAGGTTCTGCTGGAGAGCTGTGCACTGAGGGCAATTAATTGTAGGACACTCACAATCTTTGAGGGTTGTAAAAGGAAACATTTTTGGGTAAATTCAACTGCCCTGAAATGATATTCCACCTACCTCGGCGGACTCAAAACCACCGATCACAACGTTGCCATCACTTCAATACCCACGTACACAGGCATTTGGGTTGTCAGAACTTCGCCGTGAAAGGAGGGCTCTGAACATTTTCACGGGCCACCAGTGTTGAGCGGTCTGGCTAGAATCTTAAAACAGCATGCAATCCCCAGAGGGATAATATCAACCACTTCTTGGAGCTAGAGAAACAAAAGCATGATCCTTGTATCTCACCTCCAAGACTAGAGACCTCACATGGGAAAGGGTAATCAGATACATCACACAGGTACTTCGTCATCATAAATTCTTATACCTCAAGAGGGGTAACCACTTAAAAACCCCAGTATATCACGGGTTACTTGACTTGTATACAGCTAGCAAGTCCCATGTCACAGTAATAATGAATGCCCCAGATGAGTTTTTAAGAAGAATCCCAGCCACTTGATGGTGGATCTTTTGTAGAACTCGTTGGAGAGATCCGACCTTACCAACAACAGATGTCATTAAATAAAAAATCTCACCAGGGACAAATAATTCGAGACTAATAGCATTATTCTATGTTTACATCCCACCTACCTAGGAGTTGGTAAGCATGATTTAAATAGGAAAACTGAGAATGTGATATATAAGGAAATTAACTAAGCTCGAGACAACCGTGTCATTCCTACCTCGGAGTTAGTTTCTTAAGTTTCAAAAATTCTCCGAAAAAGAGAAAAGGGGAAACAAGAGTCTGCACTTTACTACAGTGCCTAAATTTACTGGGCCTCGGAGTTAGGTCTTCACTGGCCTATATTTCAGAGCTAGTTTAGTTCATGGGCTCTCTTGGAATCTCCAGATGCCTATTACGAGTCACAAGAGTCTGCATTTTACTACAGTGCCTGAAACAGGGTAAGAGCCACTGTTTACTTCTTCTTCTTTGACTTCTGGGACTGTGACTGACTCAATGCTGTTCCCTGAACATTATAACGCCAACTTATCAGTTACACCTAGAATCTCCATAAAAAGATGATACTGCAATTGAAGCTAGGAAGTTTTTCCAAAGGAAGAAGGTTGGGGGGAGGGGAACTATTCTGAAAGAGAATATATCAAATAGATTGACATGACAGCGAATCATAAGAAATTTCTTAACGCAAAATTCAAACCTAAAGCCACACACCTGAAGCCATTCATCCACGGAGGCATCTCTGGCCCCAGTTCCAACCTCCACCTTCGCAACCCTCTTTGATTTCTGACCAAACAAAAGCAGCTAGTTAAGAGAATTTCATGAAGCAAACATATGAAAGTAGCAATATATAAGGGTGCAGGCATAGTTGCAATGATATTGACCACAGGTGAGAATCTAATAAGATCCCTGCCTAATAGGTATTTATCCAATCAAATATATTCATCAAATAATTGGTATACTCCAATTACATGTGGAAACTAGAAGATTTCTTCAATGCCAACTTAAATAAAGCATTGTGTGGTCAAGCATCCACCGCTTACCTTCTCAAAAGTGGTGAAAAATATTCATTAAGAAGATAAATCAACAGATTTATAGTAAAGTTACTGTAATAAATTAACTTATAAGGAAATACGTAAAAATGAAAGTGGCATCATGACTGAAGAGCACCTTAGAAAGGTTCTGAATTTGGCTTTGAAGCCATAGACCAAAGAGGACAAGAAGAGCAATTCCAAGGGTAACAAGAAAAACTGACTCCGTGCTTAGGAAACCACCAGACTCAACTACTTCAATGGTACCATTGTAGAAGGTGCTTTGGTATGGTTGCTGGTCTATCTCAAAAATGATGGTGCCCACAAGATCGAAACTTCCTGGCTGCACAAAGGGAATAAACATGTTAAGTCAAAGAAAGGGGTACATAAAGGATGAAAGATCAAAGTTGATGGTTGGGAAAGAACAAAATTCTTGGAGTGGTGATACATGTACCTGCAAGTACTTGCTGACAGCAAAGATGTATGGGAAAGTAGCCTGAGCAGATGCTGGAATAGTTGCATTGTTGAAGCCCTAAATTAAAACAAAAGAAAGCGAGTGAATAACAAATAGCAAACCCAATGAACTCTATAAAAGACACAAGAAAGCAGTTAGATCCAAATGATGAAAAATCCAACAATACAGAAACAACATAAAAACAATTGGCAATAAGATCTAAAAAAGAAGGGACGTGTAGCCTGACAAAAGCAACCAACAGAGGATCATAGACAATAATATATTGCTAATTTCAAAAAATGATTAAAGAATAAATAAACTAGCCAGACAAAAGTTTTCTATAACTTTGCACTTTTGGTAGGGAATCAACCTGGGAACAGCATTACAAGCAGAGTGTTGCAGGAATAGTCATAAAAAAATAAGATTTTTCCGCATGATCTACACATCATATGTACAGTATACAAGAAATAACCTGAAGAGTATGGGTGTGGCTTTCGATAACCTTGACAGAGCCATGAAATACATGACCAATGGTGTAAAGATTCACATGTCTAATCAAACATATGAAACCCATGAAGAATATTTATTAATCAAGGACCAATGAACATATGTTGAAGTTCCAAATATTGTTAATCAAGGACCAGAGAATATAAGCACGTTGAAGTTTCAAGTATTTGATCGCACACTTTATAATGTTGGATATTAATTAAGGACCAATTAAAATATGTTGAAGTTTCAAATATTATTAATCAAAGACCAATGAACATAAGTATGTTCAAGTTTAAAGTATTTGATCGCACACTATCTAATGTTGGATACTAATTATCATCAAATATAAGACTATATTGAATTTTCAGATGGGGAAGATTTATTTTTATCACCAAAACAGCCAACTAATAGATAATTTGGGACTAGATGTGCAAGTCAAGGGCATCAAAGTATTGACTTCTTCCCAGAAAATAATGTTATAGATCTTACCAAATCCTACAGTTCTATTGGAGCATGTTTGAACTTTGCTATCTACAAGATTTATTGAATGCATGCTGGTAATACATGCAACAAAGTAATAAAAATTATTCTTTATCTACGCAAACCACAATGTCACAATTAGACGGCCAAAGGACAGAAAACACACAAATAATGTAGCACAAAACACTGTACACTGAAGAAAATAAATGAGCTTAATTTCAATACATTCAATTGAAATAATTTATAACAATAAAATTTAACCTGGAATGATATTTGATTTCCAAATGAAATCATACATTACCTGAGCAGATAGATTCTGAACCAGTAGCTTATGATCAAAAGGAAGATGAACACTGGCCCTAATTCCAACGACAGTTATGGGCAACTCCCCTACATTTCATGCAAACAAGAAAATAAGCTTATCCCAGTGCAAAGAAGCACGTAGCATGAAACGCACGCGCGCGCATTCAAATGATGTATTTTGATCGAGAAGTAGAAGGAGCACGATCAAGAGATAATAGAACAGCATCACAATCTCATTATAAAATATGCCAGTAACAGTTAAATTACCATCATTTCTCACTCCAACTAGTAGTTCAGTCTCTTCTCCAGCATTCACCACTGTAATAAATAAATAAACAGACAGAACACATTCATCTCCCAAATCCATTTAAAAATCAACAATTATCTTCACAGATGAAAGCGATATCAATAAAGCTCTTACAACGTGCACTGTTTTTTGGGAAAACACACACTACATCAACCCCTAGAGCTTGGCTAAAATTCTCATCACCAAAATCCTGTGCGTTCTCCCCGACAATCCCAAGATCACTGACTTCTTCCACAGTCCCTGCGACTTCAGCATCTGAATCTGACTGACTCCTAGCAACTATACAAACAGCAAAAGAAAAAAAAATCAAAACAAAAACAGACTAGATTGACAAACATGCGTGGATTAAAATCCAAAGCAACAAAAAATCCCATTCAATCCAATTCCAGCGAAACCTGACATAAATTTCTATTACTTATTAGCTATGGAAAGTGCATTTTTCTCACTTTCATTCAACCGAAAATAATCAAGGCAGGTCCAATTTTGCATTCAGAAAGCAGCACAACCACCTCTAACAACTTTTCTCAAACTTTTTAATCAACAAAGCAAAAAATCAAGTCAAACTTCACTAAGAAAGCAAATCTAATCAAAAAATAAATCAATAACGACGAGCTACAACAGAAACCTAAGAAAATGGGCGCCTGCATTACAATCGGAATGTCAATAAAATCAGATAGATCTCAATTCAATAGATCATCGCTATGAAAACGAACCGTTAAGCAGCATGAGAATTCCATTTCAGACAAATAAAATGAAAAAAAAGTGTGAACTCGCAAACAGACCAAAGAAAAACAAGTAAGAGTTTTGCATGGGTGTGGGGCTCTGGATCTAGGAATTGAGAGGAGGAGAAAGTGAGATTACCTTGAAGGAGAGGAGAAACGAGGAGGAGGAGAGCGAAGAAGAAAAACCTGAGATTCTCCATAGTTAACGCCTTGTTTGGCTTCTTAGCTTGATTGATTTAAATTATTGCCGGTGTTGTTTTTATTTATTTTCTATTTCAGCATATATAGTGTTTCAGCTTGTTTGTTTTTATTGGAACTCAAGCAGCAGAGACCAAACCACCTTGGTTATCGACTCTCTAAGATGAAACTAAGGGGCGTACGTACTTGTTTCTGATTGATGAATCAATTGAGAATGTGGACATACGCTGTCGTTTCGACGTGTGACATTGCGTTTTTACCCCCAGTTTTCTTCTTCGTTTGGATTTTATGCCATATTTGTATAGCCTGGTTTTGTATTTTTTCTTTCTTTTATTCATAAAATAAAACTAAGAATTCTTACCACTTCTACATTACAATTATATAAAAACAGATGGTACACATGTATTTTTCACTAAGAGACAATCGCACTGTGAAGTTTTTTCTGTATTCTCATAATTTTTTTTATGAATATTCAATAAAAATATAATATATAATTTTTTTATTGTAAGTTTTTTCATATAATTTTCTCAAATCATTGCATATACCATAAAAATTTTATTTTTTTATTAAGAGTTAATTTTACAAGTTCTTATATATATATATATATATATATATATAAACATGATATGAATAAAAAGAAACAATAAAAAAAACAAGCTTTTACTTGAGAAGCTTTTAGCGAAAAATTATAAGAAAGAAACCATTTATCCGATACAATTATATCTCAAAAGTTTTTTTTTGGAAAAAAAACATTTTTAATATCAAAAATCACTTTGTTATGGCTTAATGAACATCCCTTAATTTATACAATTTTTTTCAACTTTTTAATAAAAAAGAAATTAAAATTAGATAAACACTATCTATTATTTGAGATGGAAACCCACAAACTAAATTTTTAATCGCCTGAGATCTGCGTTTTGAAATTTTGAAAGAGACGATCTCTGGTACACACCAGGATCTACTTGGATTTGCCTCTTGTATTGTAATAATGGAAGGAAATTATACCAATCCTAACCCCTTTTTTTTAACACAACAACAATCCTATGTCATAACGTCATGTTACTGCAATTCTTTATTCTCTCCTTCAAACGAGATTTCAGCCAGCTATTTTTTTACTTCTTCGGAATTCATGGAGCAGGAAAATACTAACCATATTTAGGAAAACTAAAAACAATAATAAATTCATGACTACATGTTGCAACTCCATACACTGGCTTCCAAAAATTAAACGAGAACTGCCACAGTGAAGTATTAAATATCTAACTCAAAATCTCAACTTACACAGCAGGTACTAAAGTTCAGCCCAAGAATTTGATAATAACTTCCACTTCTCCTTTCGAAAACAAACTTTGGAAAAATGGCAGCAGCCATGTTAGGCTATCCTATCAATCCCCGTGGATGGTGTAACGCTCCCACTTCTTTGTCGGATCATATATCTGCCACAACCACAAATGAAAATGGTAAGAACTTGAGGTGAAAACTGATCCTTAAACCTGCCCCTGGCTCCACCACATTAGTGGCAGCTATCCCACAAACACCGTACAGAATGTGAAACATGAGTGCGGAAACAAAACATGCATACAAGCTATGTGCACATGCGCACAACTAGAGAGAGGTAGATAGATAGAGAGAGCACCTCCCATCTCGAAGCAGGAAAGATGTGTTTGTTCTTTTCATACCAGTGCCTCTCAACAACTTTACCAGCATGGGACTGTTCAAGAACAAAGACCAGATAAGCATGGTAGTTTAAGCAAGTATGTTTAGACAACATAATTAGGCGCATTATAAAGGGGGAAATCAATATAGAAACAACAAAAAGATGGTATCAAGAAAGACATACCTCATCCTTCTCTATGGTTGCATCAGCAATTGTTCGCACATCCTCGTGCACATCAAAGTGGAAGAGCTGGTCAAGGCAAAGGAATAAAACATAATAATTCAAATTAAGTTTGTGAAATAAACTTTATAACACTAGACGCAAGCTTGACCTAGCTCAAGCTCTCCAGTTATGAGAAATTATACTAAGAAGAACTGGCAGTTCTTTTTTTGAAAGCACCAACAATCTTAGTGAAAGAATCCTGGTTTGCAAGAAAAATGTGATTGAGTAGGCCAGGACCAACGTGCTTGCAGCACTTTCCCTGTTAGGTTTTTGTTAATGAAAAGAACAATTTCCAAAACCAACCATCAACTTGGTTTTTCAATTCTTATACGGTTCAAGTCAATAAAAAAATAAGAAGGCAGGGAAAATATCAGTAATCAGATTGTCCAAATAGTCACCATGTCTAATTCTTCATTTTTTTTCTTATTGGCTACACAATGGATAGTTAGAGAGTGGGAAATTTGCCTTACCGGTCCACTTTTTCCCCTTGCTTTGTTAACGATCAACTCATAGAAACTGTGTTGCTGAAATTCCACAGCCACAAAAAATGTTATAAATTTGTTAGCATGAATTCAAGATAGCAAGTGCAAAAATTGTAGTTGAAAGTTAAACTTAATAATTATCTCACATGAGGAATGATAAGATCCTCTTTCACATAAATCAAATTCTCCACAGAAGTAGTCCTAATTTCTCTGAACTCTGGCGCAAGTTGTTGCTGAACTCCCCGAAGAAACTCTCCTATGGCATCACCTTTACGAACCTAAAAGATAAAACAGTAGGCCAACGATGAATTAATAAGAAAAGGGATAAGAAAAACATTTTACCAATACTGAGAAAAAGAAATTGAAAGCATGTCAAAAGATTGAAAAGTAAAGTGAAGTCAAACTAACCTGGATCACTCTTCTATGGCCTGCTCCATCCCAGTAGCTGTAAGTGATTTCAAGGGGCTCATCTGAAACATTAGAGAAAATTGATTTGGCACAAAGTGTGTTTCAATGGATCCATGTTAAATAGAAGAGGTTCAGGAAAATAATTACTTTGAATCTGTTCCTGTTCACGAAGCCACTGTTTCCGCAGCCTTTCACGCTCAGCCTGCTCCTCTGCCTCTCGCTCACTGAAACAGCATCCTCAGCACCCCTAAGTTATATGTTAGTTCCAAGTCCATGCAAAAGCCTTTCAAAGTAGAAGGTGCATGGAGGGACAGAGAGAGGTAGAAAGATGGAAGGAGGGTGAGGGAAAAATATTACACCTGTCAGGCAAAAAGCTTGTTTCCACAGTGGGATCTTTTCCAAATTTCCCCCGCACTAAATTCTTTGGCTCTGAGGTTTCTGACAGCATTGATAAAACAAAAGTGTTGAGGTTAAAACGTAAAAATTGTAGTCCAGTTCCTATTGCTACTGAAAAGAAGGATACAAGTAAAATCAAACAAAGTTCATAGCAGCAGGGCAAAAAAAATTACAAAGTGAGTTCTGCATGGATACGACAATCCAAATTTCTCGCATACACATAAAAAACAATGGCTACTCTATTGCTCCAGAATATTATTATTCATGTTCACCCTTTCTAAAAATAAACACAGGACCACAATTTAAATGCCAGGAGCAAGCACTTTCAACATACACACTGTGATTTGATCATGATGAAAATTCAATGTAAGCCTTTTCAACCCATCTAAACAACCTGATTCCTTAACAGCTACCAATAAAATATAAGGTGCACTGTATGCCAAAAGACCGATAATATGACAATCAACAACCAGTTAGAAAGGTCGATGCAGTACAACTTGACTGCAAATGCCCATTACAGAATTAGAATATCCAGCACTTCGATAGTGGACAATGCTCTAGTCAAAACAAAAGGCATTTTTTACCCAAAAAATGCAGCCGACGCATATCCAGATACTAATACACAAAGTAAACAGCTTACTACGCCAAATCATGTGATTTCTTACTGTTTTCACCATCCTCTTCGTCACTTCCATTCTCAAAATCATCCGCAAAAGACAACTTAGAACTCCCCTTAAACTTCCTCTTTTTACGCTTCTGCAACTGAAGATCCTCCTCCCTGGCAATACAAACATATCAATCTTCACAGACATTCATATTCAAAACCCAAAAAATAAAACAAAAACGCAGTAATCAAACTCACTCTTTCCGTAGCTTTTCTAGTTTCTCCTTCTCTTCTTCTTCAAACTTGGTCTGAATATTAACCCTCTGTATAAACCCACATCACAACAGCAGCAAGAACATTTCTCAAGCATCTCAACATTTTCATTAACATTAACAAAGGAGCGAAATTAAAAGGAAAAGAAAAGAAAATAATAAACGTTATTACCTTCTCCACGTACTGTTCTCTTGTAACCAAACCCACAGTTTCCTTCTTAAATGCGGTCTCAAGAATCTAAAAGAACAAATTAAACCCAGATAATCAAACAAACATCATCGCTGTTAACTAACAATAATTCAGCTAAAAATGATTAAAACCCTAAGAAATGAGATTTGTTTTTCAGGAAACCCTAGAAATTTACCTCGGAGGTACTTGACCCGAATTGGAGGAGACCAGGCTGGCCGTTATCGGAGGCAGACTTGGTTTTGAGCTCTTGGATTTTAAGGCGTTCAGCTTCTCTCTGCTTCTGTAACCGCCGTATCCTCACGCCGTCTTGGGCCGTGCCCACGTACCCGTCTCCCATGCCCGACATCTTCGCTTTTCGGGTTCTGTTTCTCAAAATACGGGTTTTTTTTTGGTTGAGGGAGAGTGAGATTAAAACCGCCAAGCGATTTGGAATTTATTTTACATAGGGAGGTGAGGGTGATATGGTAGGTGGTGGTTTAGTGTAGAGTTGTACAGGAGTAATTGTTACCGTTTGATCATATGACTTTTGCTTCAGTTAAAGAACCTTTGGTTTCGATTATTTTTTAAAGTACCAAAAGACGACGTGTCGTATTCTCAGACGAACCACGCGTACTGTGTGATCTATTAAAAAAAAAAAACCTTTGCAATGTCTCATCAGTCAAGTACTCAAGTCGCAGGTTGCTTTTGTGGTCCCCCATCTAACCATTTATTTTGTCAAAGCAAAATCCGGTAAGATGTCGAGCCGGGCATGCGGGCTAAAAATACCTGCCCAGGCCTGTCCATTTTCAGTCGGGCCTAGACGGGGAGCACAACCCATGAACAGATCCAGTCACGTGATTATCATTTAACTCTAATGAGTCTCATGGAAGGTATAAATTCATAATACTTTGGAACAGCAGATAAGCTATTGATTATTTGGCGCTCTCTCAGAATCCACTAATGGATCCATTCACCGACTTCAATCCTCCTCCTGCTGTCCCGCGGCACGTGCCGTCGAATCACCCCGACCCGATATCTAGGTACTCTCTAAATAATCTTTATTCCAATTGACGAACTGTTGAAGCTGATTAACTAGGTTTTCTTTATTCAATTTGACGAACTGTTGAAGCTGGTTAACTAGGTTTTTTTTTGTTTTTGCTTGTTAATTTTTGCTTAATTGGAATATGTGCAATTGTGTTTGCTTTACTGCATTTTTATTTTTCGTAGCGAGGCAGAGCTTAAAGATAGTGTAGCTGCTAGGAAAATTCAAAAGGCGGACCGTGAAAAATTGAGGAGGGATAGATTGAATGAGCATTTTGTTGAATTGGGGAATACCCTAGGTAAATACTCAATGCTTTTATATATTGTTCCTATAATTTTAATGAAAGTAACATGTCTTTTTATTACCGGATTTATTAAGTCTGTAAGTAGATTAGACACTTATTTTTGCCAAGATTAGTGATTGGATGGATACTTTATTGATTGATTTTGCAATGAAAGAGTTGCTTTATGTTTCCAAGACTTAGGATGGGTTTAAATTATGCATGTCGATCCCTGTCGATTTGAGCCAGACCCATTTTCTTATACTGTTTTGGAAGAAAGCTACTGATAGCTACAAGTTCTGAATCCTTCGCTTTTATTTACTTGTGTACTAGTTGTTGAATGTATTGCTTGCTTGTATTATGAAGATTGAGGGGTTGAACCTGGCATAGTTGTTCACCTTGCTCGTCTCCTTTTTCTAATGAAAGCAAAATTTGATATTATAGATCACTTAAAGGGTCTTTTAAATTGTAGATAAAATGTTTGTTAATTGGTTTATGATATTGAAGCATCAGATGATTACAATCAGAATGGGTTGTTAGTGGTATGCGGTTGTGTCCGTTTGATCTCCATGTGGTGATTTTGATTACAGATCCTGATAGACCCAAAAATGACAAAGCAACCATTCTAGCTGACACAGTTCAGCTGCTGAAGGATTTGAATTCAAAAGTTGACAAACTCAAGGCTGAGCATGCTGCATTGAGTGAAGAGTCTCGTGAGGTAATCTTTTAATTTCTGTAGTTTTTAGTCATGATGATGATTGGCATAGTATTCTTAATCTTGCAATGTTTCACAAACAGCTGACGCTAGAAAAAAATGACCTTAGAGAAGAGAAGGCATCTCTTAAATCAGATGTTGAGAATCTTAATATTCAGTGTCAGCAACAGCTCAGGGCTACATACCCATGGGCTGCCATGGATCACTCGGTTATGATGGCCCCACCTTCCTATCCCTTTCCCATGCCAGTGCCAATGCCTCCCGGACCAATTCCAATGCATCCGTCCATGCAGCCATACCCCTTTTATGGAAATCAGAATCCTGCAGTCATTCATAACCCTTGTTCAACTTTTGTTCCATACATAGCCCCTAATACCCTGTTTGATCAGCAGTCCGCCCAGCATGTTTCTTCTCTAGCACAGTCTGCTAGTCGATCCCATGTTTCAGTGAAACAGGATTCAAAGAATAAATCTTCAGGAGAGAGCAAGGTTGAGAAAAGCAAGGATTCTAATGATGTTACCACAGACCTGGAATTGAAGACTCCGGGATCCACAGCAGATCAGGTAAATTGCAGCAGCCTTTCAGATTAGTTATGACTTCTGAGAGACACAAGGAATTGGAAACGTCTTAGACTTCATTATTAGTAATTGTGTATTAATTAATATAATAATGTTTGCAGGGCTTAACTTCAGTACAAAGAAAATCTAAAAAATCCATGGGGAAGGAAAGCAGTGTTACAAAAGAGAGTTCTTCAAGTAGATGTTCTTCTTCTCATAGTGTACAGGATAGTTCATCCAACAGTGTAGTTGGCAACACAAAGGTCGATGATCTAGACAAACGAGAGAATTGATGAGCACCGGGAGAGTTAAATTGTTTCCAACTTCTGCATATTAATCATCCATTTCCATTTGTGATTTATTATATGCAATCTGCTTTCTTCATTATTATTTTTTTTCATTTCACTGCCCTATATACTAGTTTCTAATCCCTTCTGTATCTAATTGTCTCTGTATTGAGTCATTTTTTTTTTATTGAAGGCTGGATGCTTACGTTAATTGAAGAAACTTCCAGGGACCGTGGTTGGGATCATGTTTGCCACCTTTTGTTTTTAAGGACAAGAACAATCCTTAGGTGCGGTTAAAACCAAATGCAAGTGCGAGACCTCGTTGATTGTAAGGAAGGCAAGTTTGCATGGTGGTTCATCACCCTCGTCTGTAAACGACTGCCAAAGGAAATTATTTAATGAAGTGACGTGTGGATATTTAAGGAAGTCAATATTCTGTGTAATGATTCCAGCCCAATTGTACGTACATAGCAAGTAAATAGTTAAGAACAACTTTTTAATGAAGTCCAGTAGGATGAACAATATAATGTAGGGAAGTTTGGATATCGATCTCAATATGCAAAGATATTTGGTTGCTACCTCTGTTTTCATCTATTATACATTTTGTATCGCACTTTTGCAACGTTGACCGATTCCTAATGTGATTGTCCTTGGATTTCTGATATTCTTGCATTGTCATATGCACGCCTTTTGGCTTTGAACCAATGGAGTGGAGTGGTGACTAGGGTCTCAGCTAATGTTCTTAGCTTACTTGTATCTGTGATGCTCTAGTATTATAAT
>Ga0325401_1004667_pt1 | contig 12963 bp, 13 predicted proteins | sample PopdelMetagenome_FD_205666 | JGI IMG/M metagenome (GOLD analysis project Ga0325401, IMG submission 205666) | Populus deltoides microbial communities from Bellville, Georgia, United States - Xylem-PdKOR-R2 | ecosystem: Host-associated > Plants > Phyllosphere > Stem > Wood/Secondary xylem | place...
AAAAAATCATTGCCAATCATAAACTCATTTGATCTAATGCTGCGTTGCATTTTACACATACGTCAATAGTGGAAACAAGACGTTCAATGAAATTTGGTAGTTTCTTCAGTAATGTGAATGTAATTATGAGCTAACATATAGCTTCTTACACACTTTAACACTATAACCGATTATTGCTATATCATGACATCAGATTTTTACTCATGACCATGCTCCTCTCTTCTAAAATGAAGCTTTCCTGCTATATAATCCATGAGGTCAATCTCTTATCCCTTAATGACAAGCTCCCTGTATATTTGTGCCTCATTGAGAACTTATTATTAATTCTCCCTGTATATTTATACAAGTGTGTTCTGATTTTATTAGAGTTTTGATAAAGGTGAGATTTGAACCTGATATCTCATCTCGTACTCTTGCTTACCACTGAGCTACAAGCTCATTAGAATTTATTGCTATCAAAATATTAGAGAATAATATAAATCATATCTTGAGAACTCTCTTCCCGGACAGTAACAGGGAGTGAACTCTATCTCCCATCTTACAACATAAGATTACTAAGACTAGAATCTGAACTCTATTCCTGAAAGTAAGTGATCAGACATAGACTACTATTCTGATCTCACCTGACAGCTTAATCTTTTGGGTTGAACTGGTTCTTTAACATGTTACCAGAGTTTTAATGAGCAAAAAATCATGAATTCAAATATCGCCACTCCTATTTTTTTGGGTTGAACTGGTTCTTTAACATGTTACTAGAGTTTTAATGAGCAAAAAGTCACCTGTACTGACTGGTAAGGAACTGAAATTACCCTGTGCTCGTCAACCTGAAAACAAAATTCAAGAGGGTTAAGGGCAGCAAACATAGGAGAACAGAAATTTGAAGTTTAAACTGATGACAATAGAAATACAACCCAGTTACTATTATATATACTGAATTCGCTAGCCATCATTTTGTAGTGCAGAAACTATATTGTTGATTTACTTTATCTGTTCAATCAGACTAAGACACATGATGAAGACTGGAAACAGAAAAAGAACCAGAAAGCAAAGATATCCAAAAGATTAAATACGTAACAATTGAACAAAGCTTCTTCTTTCTCAATGTATAAGTAAGATATAATAAAATGCATCATGAAACAGACCTTGGACAAACTTTCAAAAAGCATTTCGAAGAAGAAATCAACTCCAACATTCCCAACATCCCCAGTCTGTTGCTCACCAAAGATGGTACCAAAGCCTCTTATACCCATGTCTCTCTCTGCAAGTTGGAAACCTTGGCCAAGTTCTCGGCATTCTTCCAGAGCTGCTAGCCTCTCCTGAAAAGTCAAACGATTGCAAAAGTTACATAAAAATCTAATAGGGGTATGACAACCAACCAGGTGCACTAATAAAAAGAAAAGGCTGTCTTACAGAACATACCAGCGCCTGATCAGTTAACATTGACTTGTCAGGGTAAAATAAATGCGCGTGAGCTTCCTTATCTGCCCTGCCCACTCTTCCACGTAACTATTGCAATAACATTAAAGATTGAAAATAAGATAAAATATTTTCTAACAACAACAAAAACAAGATAAAGGATTCTGGATGCATTCCAGTTTCTTTGTTACACGAATGAAAAATCAGTGAGGATGCTTTCTGGGTTTACCTAATTGATAAAATAGCTCAAGGGATGAAAAAAGTAACTTAATTCTACAAACACTTCTGCATTAGAGAGATCCAATGATAAATGCATAGTTTAGGAGGACATAGGGGGGAAGGGGGGAACCCAATTTTTCTTCTTCTGGTAGGAGACAGGAGACTTTTTTAGAGTATATCTGATGTTAATCTTTGAAAGGTGAGAAAAACAGCAAGAAGCAAAATGAAAGAATGGGTTATTAGCTTGGGTACTAGAGATGCAATCTAAGTTAAAAAAAATGCTTGGGATCTCATTCTTTTTAGAAGAATTTTCTAGAAATGGAGAACTTTTGACTATTTTATAGAAATATTTAAACAACATATTTACAGGAGAAAGTGGAGAGGGTAGAACCTGATACAATTGAGCTAGACCAAATAGCTGAACATCTTGAATTATGATGGTATTTGCGTTTTGAATATCAAGCCCACTTTCTACTATATTTGTGCATATTAGAATCTTAATTTCACCTTGTGCAAATTGCTCCATGGTGTCCTCAAGCTGCTTTGAATATTGCTAAACACACGCAGCAAGAAAAGAACATCACAGAATGTGTGGGAAACCAAAAACAAAATTTACATAATGGGAGGAACTAAAACTACATTAGGATACACTCTGAGTTTTGATCAAGACATGACTTTCCAGGGTAAGCCGCTTTACTTCATGAAAGGACCATGGTAAGCTGTGCACCTGTTATTTACAAAGCAAATGAGCAGCACCCTCAGGTGTGCATCAAGTCTCACTACGGGACTTGGCGGTTGGCCCATTCCATCCTCATATATTCATAACTACTATTAGCAATCAATTCATTTTCATATATCTCTATCCATCAATCAATTCACATGAGCTACGACATTCTAGTATGAGCTAGTTTTCTTGACTTTTCAGCTCTCTTTTTCCAATATTCGATCCTTGCATGCCACATGGCCTCCTTTCCAATATTTGCAACTTAACCCCAAAACAAACCACAATCAAGTCCTTGAAATTTTGGTTCTAGCAAATTAATCAACATTAACTTAAAGAATGTAAAATTAACTCCCCAAAGGCAAAAATCGGGTGTTTACATTTGGGCAAAAGATGGTTTGATGCTTTGTCTTGTTACCTTATGAAATACTAAGGTAGATTCCTCTGAGTCACAAAGCTAGTTTTTCATATTACAAACATGAGAATAAAAGGGAAAATATAAAAAAACAGTAAAACATGGAACAAATAAAACTAAAAGAAAGCAACTTCAAGGAAGACAAAAATCCATGAGGATGTTAATGTTCAATTTGCATAATTTAGAATAACAACACCCTTCAAATCAAACCTTGATATGGTAACACACATTTAAAAGTGGACCTTTGGGTGGTCTGGGCTACTATCGTATACCCGCACAAAGATAATTTCCTGTTAAACATATAACATTTTTCAGATAAAAAAAATACCTGCCCATGTGCAACAGCTATTTCTACATTTGGAAATGATTGTTCAAGGAAATCCTTCACTTCTTCCAGCCCTGTTAGGCAAAAATGAAGCATAGATCCATATCACCAAATTGAGAAAAGCAAACAACTTTTGAAGTCTATCAGGAAAACAAACAACAGAAATTGCCAACTACCAAACTTCTTCATATTTAATTTTGGCTCTTAATTTCTGTTGATAGCAGTAAATGAAGATTTTTTACGATGTACCAAATAAAGTTATATGATAAACAAATAAAGTTATGTACCAAACAGGCGATTATATATGATTATCAGCAGTGCCAGTAGTGTATACTATACATGTTTAACACTCTAATCCTATTTAGTGTACAACAGGATTGAAAAGTTTTTGCACGAGCATTGCATTTAAAAAAGATAGAAAGGCATATTCAATACCTTTAATACGAGGCAGGACATAAAATACTTGACCACCACGGTCCAGCTCATATTTGATTGCTGATATTAGCTTATCTTTATTGTATGCCGACAGATGGGTCTTTATAGGAACTCTTTCTGGGGGTGGAGTTGAAATTAAACTGAAAAATGTAAGTGCATCTTTAAGGTTCCCAGATTATAGACCAGCAAATCAGTAATTTCAAAAAATGTTCAAGGGGATGAGGTTCATGTCTTCAAACAGTTTGATAATTTTTAATATCTTCAGATCATTATTTAGGTTGCATCATGGAGTATGGATTCATTTCTATAATAGATATGTATGGAAATATTTCTACAAAAGATATCCGACAAAACATATAGTATATAGTAATAGCCTTTTACAACATAATCAACTTAACAAATCCTTGATCCTACGTCATCTACAAGGATCCTATTTCAACATTGAACGATTCCAATCTACAAGGGCAACACGAAATCAAGAAATTGAGTAAAATGACTAAACATGTATGTGTACCATACAATAGCGGACTCTAGATGATCCACGCTTCTGAATTTTAATTGTACAAACCAAGATCCTCAAATCCTACTTTAGAAAAGGTCCAAAGTCAGTATCGCACGATAATCCATGATGATACATTTCAAATTGAGGGGAAATGATTATCTAGCACTGACTTTGAATTTTCACTTTACATGCTTCAGCAAATGGCCATTTAGAAACTCATAGTGCTTGGCTAAACTAAACTAGATTCTGGATCCAGGATCTACTCCAGTAGCAAAATTTTCTTCATCTAATACATATTTGCTTCAGGTATATTACCTTGCATCCCGAAATCCAGTCAATGCTAAATAAAGTGTTCGAGGTATAGGTGTTGCAGAGAGAGTAAGAACATCGACTGAAGTTTTAAATGAAGCAATCTTCTCCTTCTGTTTGACACCAAATCTCTGGAAAGCAAAGAACATTGCACATGCAGATCACAACACAAGCTATTTCAATACAATTTGCAAATAATGGGACGAGTTTAGGAAACTAGCTATAAAATAAGTTCATTCCCTCAGCCCTCCTTTTTATGGAGATGGCATGGAATTTTGTTTTATGTTGGGAATTATATACAAATGTAATGTCCAGAAGCATAGGCACACAAATTCTTGCCTGCATGCATAAGCAATGGATCCTGGATGCCACGTTTAAGCATACAACTTCATCAATTAGTTGGACAAAATAGAACATTCAATTTAAAGTGTTTTATAACCTGACATCCAATGACACCTTATTAACGTATAACTTTAATTGGGGGTCATATAAAGTAAAACATTAAATTTAAATAGATATAAAGCCTGAATGTCTAATGACACCCAAAAGCATGAAAATTGACAATGCATGATTTGTATTAGATAAGAGATCAAATACAACAATCGGTAAGGTAGTTATGTTTTAAACTTGATGCAATTTGAACCTAGTCTCGCATACATCACATTTTGACACATCCATATGACCAATTTCAAATTTCTGTATGTGTGTAAAACACATATAAGAAGCTAAACGTAAAGAAATTTCTTTGATTATTTTAAAGTGATTAGATGGCCAAGACAGCCACACAGCCAAATTTCTTTGTTTTCCTTCCAAATAGAAAAATCATCATCGACGGAAAAGTTACCTTTACTTTTTCTCTTATTAATTTTTTAAAAGGATGTAGTAATGTAGATCAACAAGGCAAAGATCATTGCACATAACGGAAATATGCTTAGGACTTAGGAGGCAAACCTGTTCTTCATCCACTACAAGAAGGCCTAGGTTGTTATACACAACACGATTTCCAAGAAGTGAATGAGTGCCCACGATAATGTCCAAATGACCATGTTCAATCATGTTCAAATACATCTCTTTCTCTGCTTTACTCTGCATGCAGTCACAGGTCTGACATTCTTAAAACCAAAGTAGTAATTGTTAATTAAAAGAGCATATAACTGACAATGAACTGCATGCCTGACTCCAGAAATGGTTGTTAGAGCTTCATAATGAACCAACAAACGCTATTTCAAGAGAAATCTTGTCTAGATTTTTCTTCATGCTAACTCTTTGTGTGCAAGATATAAACACAAATATGAATATGAGCCAACTCCTGCGATACACTGAATTGACTAAAAAGGATAGATTATGTACCTGAAACCGACTCAGAAGTGCAACCTTGATATGAGAATACTTCGAAAAGCGTTCTGAAATAACATCAAAATGTTGTTTGGCCAGAACAATTGTTGGTGCTAAAACCATAGCTTGCTTTCCTGCTGAAACAATGCAAAAGATAGCACGTAAAGCAACTTCTGTTTTACCAAACCCAACATCTCCACAGATTAATCGGTCCATTGGAGTTTCTCTCTGGTTCAAATCCCTCTCAACGTCAATAAAAGCCTGGAATGAGAATCCAATTTGTGAGCACAGGAAAAGGAAAGGAAACAGAAAAGGATAAAACTTGTTTAGATAAACTAGTGAAGTTTGTTCTGCCATCTGTTATGAGATAATGAATGTTGAATCTGAGAAAAGGGAAAGGAAGGTGTTGAATTCTGTGGAAGCTACAGCTAAGGCTTCCTATCCCCTCCAAACAATTGAAAAATAGATGTAAATGCAAACATAATCTCAACAATAATTAAAAACTGAATAGGATTGTCTTATGCTATCTAAGAATATAAACATTTCACTAACATGAATGAGAATACCTAAGAAACCTCGCTTACAAAATTAAAAAACGCAGTTAAGTAAATATTTGCAAGATTGTATAGCTACCAGCTTCTGGTCTGGTGTGGGCTCATAAGGAAATTGAGCAGCAAATTCAGCCATTAAAGGAGTCCTTGGGTAGGGAGGTCTTCTTTGTTTTAGTCTATGTAAATACAGCTCCATTAAGTCAACCACCATTTTCTGTATTGCAACCTTTCCCTTTGTCTTTCTCCTTTCCCATGCACCAGTATCGCTCAATTTGCTCAATGTCCGAGGCCTTTTCGTTTCGTTCGGGCTGGAAGGACAAGGACAAAAAATTATGACAAGGCCTTTGCATGTGAAGTAAAGAATTCATACTAACTGCTTTAGCAACTGAATATACCAATGAAGTTAACTAACAATTTAAAAAATCCAACCAGATTGGATAAAACAAGCAACCTATAAAATTCATCAGGCATTAAAACAAATAAGAAGCTGCACGTGTAAAATCAGCTCAAAAAGGAGGGGAAGAAAAAACCTACAGATTGTATCGATAAAGCATACGAGAAGCCTGCATAACAGGAAGCTTAGCCATCCCATCAGCATATTCAATGAACACATATTCAATAGCCTCTGAAGAACCCTTTGGCACATCAAACTTAATGCCAAAAAACCTCCCAATTCCCACCTTCTTATGCACAACATAATCCCCAGAACGAAGTGTGTAAGGATCCACCTTGTAACTAAAAACATCCCCTTCTTTTGCCACCCTATCGCCTTTCAACTTCTGCAATCCCCTCTGCTGCTGCTCTTTCACCATCTGTATGTACTGATCAGCCTCTTCAGAATCCATTATGGGCCTTGAGCCCTCTCTCTTTCCATGGTGTTGCCGGCGAATTCTCTCGTTGAGGATGGAGATGGGGTCCTGCTCCGTCTCAATCTTGTACTTGGGGGTGGCTGTACGGCTGGAAAAGGGAACTGCTGTTTGGGTGCGGACGGCATTGGTGAGGGAAAATGATGGTTTGTGGTTGTGGCGATAAGGTAATTTCACAGAGAAAAGTCTCCGCAGCTTAGTGGAGGAGTTGAGTTTGAAGATAAGAGGTGTGGATATGTCAAGAGAAGTCATTGAACGAGGATAAGAGAGAGGGTAGGAGGAGGAGGTGGAGGAGGAGGAGGTTCATAAATGGAAATGGGACATTTTAATTATTATATTATTTTCCAACAAGAGGATAACTAACAATGACCTGAGAGGTTTTGGAGAGGTTTAACTGAAGACAACGTCAAAAATGTCTTTGTTCTCTTCTTCTTCTGTTCAATTTTCTTGCCACAGATATTAACTAATGTGGCGTGTCAATTTTTAATCCATTAGAATTAATTATCACCTAGTCCCGAGCATTTCCTAAGTATTTTTTTTTAAAAAAAATTCAAATTATTTTTTTATATTTTTATGTAGTTGATATTAAAAATAAATTTAAAAAAATAAAAAGAAATATTATTTTAATATATTTTTAAATTAAAAACTACTTTAAAAAATAACAACATTTATCATTTCTTCAATTTTAGAATTAAAACAATATAAAAATAAAGGAGGGAGCGGATGAAATGGGAAAATTAGAAAAGGAAAAGAAAAAAAGAGGTTTCTCTATTGAGTCCCTTAAGTTCTGGTATTATGGAATGGGCTCACCATCTATCCACCTTTTTCTCAAATGGATCCTTCTCAATTAAATGAATGGGGATGAGGTTAGGTAGTTTCTATCCAGCTATAATACCCACAGACCCTTGGCACGAACACAATCAATTCTCCCCTCTTGCACTAGAATGTTCTCTATTAATAAGGATTTTAAGCAATATATTCCTCGATGCCTTGCACATTATTTCGTTGCTCATAGAAAAGCCCTAGTAATTTATCAGATGAAGAGCCTGCTGAAGGTTTATCTGTACAAAGAGGGAAAGCTGTTTCATGGAAAACCTGCCATAAAATAACCTAACCCATACATATCCTTCAACGTTGTATGTTCCACGACCATGGCCAGGCATGAGCCTCCTCTGTGTCCAGCCGTTCAAATATGGCCACCTGGGGTCAAATGGACGGTAACGTCCGAATGATTACACATAGTATATCATGCCAACTTCAATGAGGCTGATGTGAGGAATGTTCAGCGCCACGGCAGGGCCCCTGCAATTCTTCCGAAGGAATGAGTAGCCAATATCAATAGCTAGTTTTTTAAGGAATGAGGATGTTCTCCTAGCCTTCACGTATGAATGCCCCATTATATAGGCTACCCCTGCTTCCTTTGCCTGGATCAAATCCATCAGCTCATCCCTAACTAAAGGATCCATCCCAGGATTTGGTGGCAGCTGAAACCTCACGTGGCGCCTTCTGATCTGGGGATTCTCGTCATCATAAGCAGATCGCAAACTCTGGAGGGTTAAAGATCTGCTACTTTGGATAGACTCGTCAATGCTAAGAATTTCTTGCTCTGATACCATTAAACTCAAGCTAGATTGGACAGGGTTGATGCTCATAACAGCCATCCTACCATCAAGGGATGGACTCTCGGATGAAGAGAATTGTGGTTCAACAGCTTCCATCTGAATGAACTCTGCTATGCTCTGTATAAGCTTGTTCTCAAAGCTGCCATCATCCCGCTGGATGTCCTTGTAGCCATACCTCACAATGCACCTATACATGCGATATGGTCTTGGGCATACTCGGCCAATGAGGAAGCGTTCTTCAGGGGAAACATACGGAACAGGGACTGATTTTACACAAACAAAAACTAACACCTTATGAAATGCAGGGAGATTTGTTACAAAGTGAGAGAAGATTGCAGGAACTCCAGTAGCCAACTCAGAGTATATGAGACCTATCCCCGGTACACGGACAATGCCAAGGCTGGGGCCCAATCCAAGTAACCATTTTAACGACACTTTGTTGTGCAGATCAAAGTTGTACTTCTTGCGAGTTCCATAATGCCAAATGTACATAATAAGCATAAAAATGGCTGAGAGCACAAGAGGAGCCCATCCTCCCTGGGGCACTTTCATGAGGGCTGCTGACAAGTAGACACCCTCAATGAACCAAAAGAATAGGAGGAAACATGTAGCCAGAATGACACTCTTCTGCCAAACGAAGAGTATTACCAGTGCCATGAGAAATGTTGTGATAAACATGACTGTCATGCAGGCAAGTCCTGGGAACCAACACGCAAACACAAAAAATCACTATGATATTCAACTACGATACTCGTACGCCTGAAAAAATGATACTCGTAGGCCTAATAAAAGTATGGAAAAGGGCAGAAAGAACATCAGCCATCCCTCTGTTGCTAACCCTGCAGAGAGACTTGTGCAGCAACTTTGGGCCCCAGTATGACCCCCAAGGAAAATTGGCGTACATAACATAAGAGTTTAGAATGGAATCACCAGACAGCAAAATTAAGAGGCAGCAAGCAGTGACGAGAGAACTTCTAGCTAATTTGTGCAGCTGAACTCCTAAATGGTTCACATATAGCAATAAAATGTTTGAAATTCCACAGCTGAACTGAAAATCTTATCTGTCTTGAATGCTCAAAATATAGCTATAATAGCAGGCACAATTGCATCAACAAAGCACTTTTGTAACCTAACCATCAGATAATTGAGGAAAAGAATGACATAGCATGACAGAGGGAGAGCAATGACTTACCATAAGCATTTCCAATGAAAGTTGTATCTTGAAATCCAATAGTTACAGCAAGAGTAAGGACCATGAGGATCCAGTTTATTTCTGGGATGTAGATCTGCCCATATATGTGTTTCGAGGTGTGAACAACTTTAACTCGTGGAAAACACCCAAGGGCATGGCATTGCTTAACAATAGAGAAAGTGGCGGTGATAACAGCCTGACTTCCAACAATAGCAGCAAGGGTGGCAATAACACATACAGGCCAAAATACACGATCTGCAATATGCAATTAGGGAACAAATTAAACCAACTCCAATAGGATAGAAAATTCAGGAACAATTGTTACATAAAGTCACATTGAATACCAGGTATCGAGTCATAGAAACTGTTTGACATGGAGTTGGGATGTTTAGATAGAAATGCAGCCTGACCCATGTATTGTACAACCAAACAAGGGTAAATAGCCAATGCAAAAGCAAGCTGCACGGGCAAGAGCATCATTAAATTTATCACTTGGAAATACAATTATAAGAAGTACTTTGGTGACAAATAACACAGTTCCAGTTTACACTCACCCTGATGGATAAGGCAGTGAAATGACCAAGATCAGCAAACATTGCTTCAGTGCCTGGTGAAACCCAGAAAAATTGTTGGTAATTAGTGCACTATTCACAATGTACAAAACTGAATCAGTTATTGCATTCGGAGCACTGAATAGTTTCTGACCAAACTACAACTTTAAATCAACCATACTCCCAATGAAGAGTGACAATCACATGCAAGCCAGTGAAAAATCATGCAAGATCAATTTCCTGATCCAACATACCAGTTATGGAAAGAAGGACCCCTCCAAGTGAAATCCAACCATCTTTACCCGTCTGGCTGAAGAACTTTATAATGTAATGAGGCGACAAAGCATGAACAATCTTCGGGTTCCAGTGTATAATGTTGTACAGTCCAATGGAGAGAATTGACACCAACCAGATGATTACAATTGGTGCAAACATAAAGGCTACCTTATGAGTGCCGCAATGCTGCAGAGCAAAGAGGCCAACCAAAATGACACAGGCAAGCAAGACAAGTACACCTACCAAGAATAGCAAGCATACTTTGTCAAAACTGAGTATTACGAAGCTGTAAGGTGTACAGAAATATTGAAGCATTAATAGGCATCATAATAGAAATTTTGTGAGGACAGGTTGGTAAGAATAACTAAATTACCCTTAGTCAGTTTATTGTCAGCAACTTGTAGCCCAGATACCGCTGACAAAACTGCAAGCACAAAACAAATTCGATTTATAAATTTAATCCTGGGACGAAGTATTGAGGTGGGGAAAAGAACTGTTGATGTTGCTACTTCTATGTAAGAAGTTTCTGCAGGGTGAAGTAGTGATTCAGGCAGAAGATTTGAAAAGCCATAAAAAGAAAAGGAAAGGTAAAACATAAGTTAATTAAAATGCAGGAATTAAAAACCCCTACTGTCACCAGCATCAATGACAGTTGCTAATAAGATGATGCATGCCAGAATAATAAAATCAATTCAAGACATGGTCTATAAATAGTCTTCCTTATTCTAATTTGTAAAACTGGCTCATTAAATTAATTTACAAACCAAGTATATTGTAATAGCGATATCTATAAATGATCTTCCTTGCTTGTACATGCCTTGAATAGTAGAAGACTCGGCTAAAGATGGAAGCAAAAGAATTTCTTACAGCACCTCCAATGCATAAAAGTTGACAAGGACAAGACACTCATGCAGTTTGGGAAATACATAATTATTGATAACTCATAGTAATGCATTACCAGATATTGCTGGAGTAAGCACACCATCACCTATGACCATGCAAGCACCAAACAAGACAACAACAAGTAGCGCAGTCCGAAGCCTTCTGTGCTTCTCCAAAAATCTCTTCAATGGAGAGGAGGCAATAGCCTGTGTTGAGGGGCCATATTTGTAGGCTGAGAGCTCCTCATCGGCTGCTTGTTGATTGGGAAGTAAGCTAAACTTTGCATGCCTGCAAAGCAACGAGTAAAGAGCAAATGTGCCGCCTGACATAATTTAAAATGTATCAGAAAGAGAGCATGGAATTAGAATTCATGTGAGAAAAATATTTGAAAGAGAAGTTCTGTCTCACCTTCACCATTATCATCTGCGCTCAATAGGATACAGATATACTTGATCAAAGGTATCAATGTAAAGGTCCAGAAAATCAAGGAAAATGCACCGAAAATTACTTCCTCGGTCTGATGTTTCTGCATCTTCCCAGCAAATGTGTTTGTATAAACGTAAAGAGGTGAAGTACTCAGGTCTCCATACACTACCCCAAAGCTTTGATATGCCAATAGTAGATTCCTGGAGAGAATTATCCATGAAAACTGCAAAATCACACACAAGTAAAGTTATGGTTCAAGGAAACTATTGGCATGTTAGCTCATTAAAAAAAAAAAAGCTCCTGCTTAGTTTGCTTCTGACACCAAGAATTACAGCAAGCCTGAATTGAGAACTACAGAGAGGCAACAAGGCTTGTGAAAAGCATGAGTGGCACAATACGATTAGGAAATAAAAAATAAATTGAATCAAACTTTTTTATTTCTAGTGAGTAATCTCTATGTTTTCAACTTATTCCGTCATGGTACAGACCTGACTTGCCATTGATTTGAGCTATTTATGCTGAAATCATTGACTAAAAAAGAATTGTTTCTTTATACATGAAAATTTAAAATCAATGTTTATTGATGACCATGATGCTATGAAGAACTCGACCTCTATCACTTGGGTTCTTATCATTCAGCATATAACATAACACAGATGCACACAAAAGCAAGCATCCAAACACAACCAGTCAGATAATGCTTTGGATTAACAAAGATTAAAATATCACATCAGGAAGGAAAAAAAATCAATCATTGACTTTGTCAATGAAAAATTCACTCTCGCTATGGCCAAGATTTATAAATCATATTGAAAAAAGAAGCTAACATCACCAACATGAATAAAATAAAATAAAAAACAAAACTACTCAAGCGGCCAACAAGACACACAACAAGTTCACTAACTTAAAAAAAAAAAAAA
>Ga0325401_1004669_pt1 | contig 12962 bp, 7 predicted proteins | sample PopdelMetagenome_FD_205666 | JGI IMG/M metagenome (GOLD analysis project Ga0325401, IMG submission 205666) | Populus deltoides microbial communities from Bellville, Georgia, United States - Xylem-PdKOR-R2 | ecosystem: Host-associated > Plants > Phyllosphere > Stem > Wood/Secondary xylem | place...
ACGCATATGCTAAGATATATAAATTTATTTTCAAGTGACTTGAATAGCTAATAACCTGCCTACCATTGCTTATCATACCTGATTGATATCTAAATTATCTACTAAAGAATCATTTATTTTCAAGTGGTTTGGATTACTAATTATTGATTACAATTAATATATTTTTCTGTAAGACTGGAGAGATGAAAGGTAAAATTATTTATTTCCTGTAGTGGGATCAGAATTAGTTTATACGGTTTTTAAATTAAAGGAGAATGGGTTTCCACAGTTGAATTCACTATGTGCGCGCGTTGTGAGTAAATGCACTGTGGGTTTTAACAAAGACCTTTTTTTTTTTTTATCATCCAATTTTCTTCCTTTGAAATTCGTCTTTTAAAGCTGTGTTTTTGATGCATGAAGTTTTTCAGGAAAATAAAATATTTTTTAAGTTAATTTATGTTTTTTCTTATTTTTCTATTCTATATTATTTTTTTAAGGAATAATTTTCCTAGTTTTGTTTTTGTCTATTCAATATTATTATGATTTTCTAGTTTTTTTTATATAAAGATTTGTAATAGCTTTTTTGTAAGTGAAGAATTGAATGAATAAAAATTGAATATTTTAATTGTTTATCCATAGTTATGATTTTTGGTATTTTAAGATTTTGACTTATCACAAACCCCATATTCTTCCCCTCTAAACTTCATTAGTGTTTTTAAAATTTAGCTTTTTTGTAAGTGAAGAATTGAATGAATAAAAATTGAATATTTTAATTGTTTATCCATAGTTATGATTTTTGGTATTTTAAGATTTTGACTTATCACAAACCCCATATTCTTCCCCTCTAAACTTCATTAGTGTTTTTAAAATTGAATTTTATGATTTGTTTTGTTTTATTCTATATGTATTTACCACAATATAAAGAAATTGTGTTTAGTTGATGTTTGATTTAGCAAAATAGATTTTGGTATGAAAATCTTAGGATAAAAATAAGTATCTCCAAGGGCGTTTGTTTGATGGAAAGTGGTTTTCTGAAAATCATTTTCCAAACTTTTCTGTGTTTGTTTGTCAATGGTAAAGTTCGTCAATAAAAAACACTTTCTAGTTAAAGAAAAACTTGACTTAGTTTCCAGGAAAGTATTTTCCTTTTATTTGTGCGGAAAACACTTTCCGAAAGTTGTGAAAAATTTAAAAATGTTATATTATTTGTTGATTATATCAAATTTGGTCCTCAAACTTTTGATTGCTATATATATTTTGTTTTGAATATTTTTTTTCCAATTTCATCCCTTAGAATTTAATTTTTATATTAACTTTTGTCCTCATTTTTATAATTGTTATTTTCTTTTTCCTTATTATTTTTTAATTGAATTTTTTTATCTATCAAATTTGTTCCTTATTCTTTTGATTGTTACTTATTTTATTTAAAATAATTTATGAAATGGTAATTATTATTATTGTAATTTCTTTATCTTTCAATTTTTTTATTTGTTAGATTTGATCTCTATTATTTTGATTATTATTTATTTTATTTGAGATAATTTATGAAATTATATTTTTTTCAATTTCATTCTCATTTAACTTTTTAATTTGTAAGATTTGTTTCTTATTATTTTAATAAATTTGAAAAAATATAAAACTTTAATAATTTATTTTCGAGCTCATTTTTCATGACGTAACAAAAAACTGAAAAGTGTTTTCCAACTTATTTTTCATTACATTAACATTGAAAAATAATTCACTTTAAAAAAAAACTACTTTCCAGCAAATAAACAAACAGGGCTAAGAAGAGTATCATAAATAAAGAAAAGAGAAGAAAAAAAGGAAGAAAAAACTCTAGCCTCCATAAGGATAAGAAAAAGAGAGAGAGGGCTTAGCTTGAAGGAAAAAAAACACCTAAAAACCCTAACATCTTATAATAAGTGATTGGTGCTTAATCCACGTTGTTCTTTGCCACACCAAGTGCAGAAGCAACCATGTCTGCGTAGCCATATTTATGAGGTTATTTGATGTTCCTCTGTTTTCTGTCCCGGGTGAGCATGCAATCCTGGAATGGCGATTTCCCTTCCTAGAAACGCTGCGCCTCTTCATCGTCTTGCTGAACCAGGACATCAATTTCATGTTTTTTTGAAGCTTCCACTCAAAGCTCCATGTTCTTACAGACACCATGATCTTTAACAACATCGATATCTTTAAGCATCGCAGACTCATTAAAAGTCATATCCCTCTAATGATGTTCTTGGGTGATTTTTCATCAGTGCAATGTATCCTTTCACCCCATCTGTATACCTTAGAAATATGCAGTTCCCGGCCATTAGCTTAAACTTACCACCATTCACATGAGCATACGTAGAATAACAAAATACTCTCAAGACCATATCTCTTCTTGAGTTTTATAATTGATAGTTGCTGATGGAGACCTATTTACTGGATAACAAGCTGTGTTAACAACTTATATACAAACTTTTTTAAGGCCTGTAGTTTAGGTCTTTTTTGTTGACCTTTAGAACTTTTTTTTTTTGGTTGTAATTGATACTTTTTCTTCATATCTAGTTAGTACTCTATAAATACAAAAAATTATATAAGAAAATCAAATTATATTATGAAATTAATTTTGTTATTAGTGTTGCGTTGAACTCTGATTGAGTTATTTAAATGATAAGTTCATATGTAAATTTGAATTCGTATAGGTATGGATACTTGAAGAGAAATCTTATTCCTGTACTGGTCATGAATTTAAAAATCGGGTCGTGACAAACTTGATATTAGAGCTTTAGGTTAAAGAAATAGAAGTATAATTAATTTTGTAATAAGTTGAGTATTATGATTCGTATCGTCTTGTCTGTTATCTTTGAAATTTTAAATTATCATAAAACATGTTTTATTCCTTGTGATAGATATGTTTTTTTTTTTTTAATTTTGTGATAATTATCATAATTCATACTATTATTCTAACATGACTTAAGTGTTCTTGCTTGCCCTCTAATTCTTTTCTCTTCTTCTTCTTCTTCTTCTTCTTCTTCTTCTTCTTTTTTTTTCATGTCGGTTTTCTGTCTCCTTGTCTCTCTCAAATTAGATTTTCCTTTTAAATGTTAACACTCCTATATTGAGATTATAACACAATTATATATATCAAAATATAAATTTTATATTTTAAACTTATTTTCTGTAACTATCTTCTTTCTCCTTTATCTTTCCCTCTTTTCTCTTCTTTCTTTTCTTCTTCCCCCCTTTCTTCTCTCCTGCTTCTCTCTCTCTCAAATCAGATTTTCCCTTTTTTTTTTTATTCTATTTATATTTATCAAGCTTTATTCACCAAAATACCCCTTATTCATTTATATACACTTTTAAGCCTCTAAGGATATTATTATCTTTTCTTATTTATGTTTTAGAAAAATCACAATAATAGCGACATGGAAATTTGTATTGAAGTAACCAAAGCATGCACCACGGAAACATAGGATGGCACGTCAGATTGAACAAAGAAGACAGGCTAGGCTACAAATTAAGATGAATAATACAAATTACAAATCTCTCTCTCTCTCTTTCCCTGCTCCCTCCCTCCCTCCCTCCCTCTATCATCCAGTAGCCATTGTTCATTGTCTAGAGTTCCATATTGTGTCAATGAAGACCGAAAGCCCAAATGGAAACTCATTGCTTGCTCCAGTCATGTTTCTTCCTTTCTTATTCATTGCCTGTTGCACAGTCCCCTCCTCTGCTGATAAGCCATCATATTACATACCCCCTGACAGCTTTGCAGTGGATTGTTCTCCATCAGTTTCACCACATGATGCTGGATTCCCTTATGATCAAAAATATGAAATTGATTTCTCATCAGTTTCAAGAGTATACGCCGTAGATCCTAGCAGCAGCGAAAAACGGAGAATTTCTGCTTGCATCTTCCGCAAGCAGGTCACCTGGCCATTTAGTGTCTCTGATGGCCCCAAGTTCATTCGACTTTACTTCAAACTAGTCACATATTTAGGGTTAAACATATCTAAGGCCTTGTTCTCCATCAACGTTGGTCCGTATACACTACTAACTACTTCAGAGTCATCCTATTCTAAATATTCCCCAAATAGCGATTATGCTATCAGGGAATTCTGTGTCAATATGGATGGCCAGATATTAAATGTAACTTTCACCCCTTCATCTAAGGTTTTCGGCGCCTATGCTTTTATCAACAAGATTGAGATAGTCTCAATGCCATCAAAGCTTTACATACAAGAAGATGCTCCATTTTCACTTGTAGGACAGCCTACTCATTATTTCATGGGGAATTCTACAGCCCTCGAGATGATGTACAGGATGAACATAGGAGGACATGTGATCTCTGATCTAGAAGATACTTGCATGTTTCGTCGCTGGACCAGGGATGATGATTATTTCATGAGTAATGATGGAAACACAAGTATTGTTGAATCAGAAGTTAAAGTCAACTCGAGTTTACTGGTGCCAACATATGCTGCTCCACTCCAAGTTTACACCTCTGCCAGGACAATTCTACACACAACTGAAAGCAAATACCGAGCTACATGGTTGTGCCCAGTTGATCATGGTTTCTATTACCTCGTTAGGCTCCATTTCTGCGAGATTTCGAGAACAATTAAGCAAGACGGCCAACGAGTTTTCAGCATTTATATCAACAATCAAACTGCTGAGGATCACGTAGATGTTTTCAATTGGAGCCATGGGACTGGAATTCCCATCTACAGAGACTACATAGTGAACTTTTCAATGTATGGTGAAGGCATAGAGTATCTAACTGTTGCAATAGGAAGTAATAATGGATCATCTGCAGAATATGGCCGTCCAATTTTGAACGGGCTGGAAATTTTCAAGTTGTCTGACATTTCCAACAATCTTGCGGGTATTCATCCATTTGGGCTAATAGTTACCCCGCATCCAAATTTTTCTGTACGCAATGATGCGGTGATTATGGCTGGTCTTTCGGCTGCTCTTATGGCTGCTCTTACGGCAATAGGATTGCTAGGCTTCTTTTGTTTATTTTTTTCCTCTCTTTCAAAGGAGCAGCGTGAATCCTCTAAGCAAGATCAATCATCAAGCCACTGCCGAATTTTTACAATTGCTGAGACAAAATCAGCAACCAATAATTTTGCAGATAACTTACTCATTGGAAACGGTGGGTTTGGGACAGTCTACAAGGGATCAATTGATGGTGGCATATCAAGCATTGCTATAAAGCGCGCCAATCCAAGTTCACACCAGGGTTTGAAAGAGTTCCAAACTGAAATCTCCATGCTCTCAAGGCTCAGGCACAGTCACCTAGTATCTTTGGTTGGATATTGCATGGAGGAAAAAGAAATGATACTCGTTTATGAGTATATGGCTCAAGGCACACTGCGTGATCATCTCTACAAGACACAGAAACCCCCTCTTCAATGGAAACAGAGGCTTAGGATTTGTATTGGTGCCGCACGAGGGCTGCACTACCTCCACACGGGTGCAAAACATACTATCATTCACCGTGACATCAAGAGCACTAACATCTTGTTGGATGAAAAATGGGTGCCAAAGGTTTCAGATTTTGGGTTATCAAAACTTGGTCCAAACAACATGACAGAGTCTAAGACACATGTTTCAACAATTGTTAAAGGTAGTTTCGGCTATCTGGATCCAGAGTATTATCGACGTCAAAAACTAACTGAAAAATCTGATGTGTACTCATTCGGGGTGGTGTTGTTTGAGGTTCTATGCGCCAGGCCTGCTGTGATCCCTATGGGAGAAATTGAAGAGGAAGAGCATGAAAAAGTGAGTTTAGCTGAGTGGGCATTGCTTTGCTGTCAAATGGGGACCCTTGATCAGATAATCGATCCATATCTAAGAGGTAAGATAGTTCCTGACTGTTTCAAGACTTTCACAGATATAGCAAGGAAATGTTTGGCGGATAGGGGAAGTGAAAGGCCTTCAATGGGTGATGTATTGTGGAATTTGGAGCTTGCAATGAAGCAGCAGGAAGGTGCCGGCCAGCAAGAGGCCGGCAGTGTTCGAAAAGAGGTCAATCAGAGGAAGAATGATGATTTGTCCATAATGATTGACGGTCACCGCTGCAGTGGCTTTGATATTTCAGATCCAACTCCAGGGGTGGAGTTTTCTGAGATTATGGCTCCGACTGGACGTTGACATTTTCATGTCCATTTCCAACTCCATTCAAACCATGTAAGTTAGGAATTAGTGTCCTCGATAGAAAATGATTTAGAATCCTTAGTAAAGTAGCACTCAGAATCCTTGTTGTTGGATTAGGAGAGTTTCTATAATTTTCCTATAAATAAAAAGGTCTTGTATTGAATATCAATTAATAAAGCTTGAGAGGTTGAAATACTTGGTGTGTGTAGTGTCTTTAACCATTGATATCAGAGCTTGGATTTAGTGTTTCCAACATCCAAGACCAATGTATGGTAGCATTTTCAGTATTAAAATCCTCCTCTTGTATGATATAGGTAGGTTGGTTGAAAATATATAAACCCCCCCAAAGGATCATGTTCTGTCATATGTAAATTTTGAAGGCAAGAACAGGTATCGATCAGTGCGTAGCATTAAATTGATCAAAAAGGAAATTCAATGTTCTTTTGTGAGAAGAAAGTGAAAATAAAATAATGGTAGAGCAACAATATTCGACAATGCACGAGTGTATCGGTCCTCATAAATATATAGTTTTCATGGCTGCTACAACGAGTGAAAAAGAGCGATCTAACCAGCTAGCTACCATTTTTCAAAAGAGAAGTGTTGCTGACTATGGATTGATTTAGATGGAAAAGAAGAGAGTCTTGAGTTAGCTAGTAGTACTCTTCCTTGCGCGTATAGCATTTATGGCCACCAATGACCATATAATGCTCGCGGGTCTACTACGTACTCTAAGATTCGTTTCGCTACGATCTGTCCAGTAAATTGCAAGTCAGTATTCCACAATCAACTTCATCACTCCATTGACTCCGTCGAGGTATGTATAAATTGGAGAAAGACAGGAAGTGATATCAATGGAAAATTAGGGCCAAGAACCCCATTTTCCATGTTTGAATGGCTAGAATTGTCTGGTGTTGAGGAAGTTTATATGGTGGTACCAGCAGACAAATTAATTTTAGACATTTCTTTTAACAACGACAGCAATAAAAGTCCAGAAACAATGTGAACCACTAGACCCTTTATAAAAATCACAACTTTCTTTTCTTCTGAAAAATTTAAAGAGATAATTTCATCAACTAGCTAGGAGAGGCCAAAAAGTACTTGGGCAATCCAAAGAAGCAAATTAAATAGGAAGATAATTAAAAACGTCTGCTACGATTTTAATTAGTTTTAATAACACAAAATTCTATCAATTAGATCATCATATTTTGATTAAATTCCGAATAAGTTACCTTCTCTGTTGCATAACATATGAAATTCCCTCGTTATTATAATTGCAAAATATATTAAAAGAACTAGCTAAATCATTTTAGTAATCCATACTGCCCAAAATCATTTTCACTTTAATCCTCAAATTATTTTTTGAATTGTAGTCTACTATGCTCGATTTCATGACTAATTAGTAAAAAAAATTTTAGAAAAGAAAAGAAAAATTATTAATAAAGGAATAAAGTGTAAAACAAGGAAAACTTCTCGGCCAATCTCGAATTTCGATAGAAAAGGTTCTTTTTAGTCCACTTACATTCTTTTTTCTTACTCTGCAATCCTTTTAGTTTCTGTAAGTTTGATTTTGATCCAAAAATTTATTTTTCTTAACATTTCACTCCTTAAGCTTATGGTGGCTGCCTGCTTAAGAGACTTATAAGACCTTTAAATATGTCAGAAAAACCTACCCCTACTAGAAAACAACTTAAATTCTGAAGAGATCAAGGAAATAAAAACATAATCCAAATAAACTAATTAATAAATCCAAAAAACCCTAAGAAAAATTAAAAAAATTAACCCGAACAATAACTTCTAGACTTAATTCTAGTATATCCAGCGGATCAATATGCAACAAAGTGGTTTCTAATAGGAAAAATATCTATAAAATAACATGAAAAATTTAAGCATGATTTAACAGTGAAATCTTCTATTAATTATCGCAGTTTCAAAGTGCTAACTTAGTTTGGTAGGATAAGATTTTTTTTCCAATCTAAATCTGCCCTATATATTAGTACATTAAAATACATGTGCTTAGGTAAAATCCCTAGCTAGATGGCGAAGAAGATGAAGTTTGTAAGCAACTAAAAATAAAATATAACAAGTAGCCAATCCAATCAACCCGGTGAAGTTTTTTTCTATTTTATTTCGTCACCACGTTCCCTCCTTTTCCATTTTATTAAAAGAAAAGAAGAAAAAAAAAACCATAATAAAAAGCAACCCCGGCCCTTTTCCTAAAGCTTTCCCTCTCTTTGCGGAGAGTTTGAGTTATAAATAAAAAGATCTTGTATGCAGAGAAGTGCATGTCTGCTAAGAGTTGAGTTGAATATCGAATAATAAAGCTTGAGAGGTTCAAATACTTATGCGTGTAGTGTTTCTAATAATTGATATCATAGCTTGGATTTAGCGTTTTTCCAACATCTGAGACCAATGTATGGTAGCATTTTCCAGATATGCAATTCCAGTATTAATTAAAATCCTCATCTTGTATATATGATGTAGCTAGCGGGTTGGTTGAAAATAAATCCCCTCAAATAATTAAGGAGATATGTATAAATTGAAAGTCAGTCTTCCACAATCAACTTCATGGAACTTGCATCACTCCATTGACTACGTCGAGGTATGTATAAATTGGAGAAAGACAGGAAGTGATATCAGTGGAAAATTAGGGCCAAGAACCCCATTTTCCATGTTTGAATGGCTAGAATTGTCTGGTGTTGAGGAAGTTTATATGGTGGTACCAGCAGACAAATTAATTTTAGACATTTCTTTTAACAACGACAGCAATAAAAGTCCAGAAACAATGTGAACCACTAGACCCTTTATAAAAATCACAACTTTCTTTTCTTCTGAAAAATTTAAAGAGATAATTTCATCAACTAGCTAGGAGAGGCCAAAAAGTACTTGGGCAATCCAAAAGAAGCAAATTAAATAGGAAGATAATTAAAAACGTCTGCTACGATTTTAATTAGTTTTAATATAACACAAAATTCTATCAATTAGATCATCATATTTTGATTAAATTCCGAATAAGTTACCTTCTCTGTTGCATAACATATGAAATTCCCTCGTTATTATAATTGCAACATATATTAAAAGAACTAGCTAAATCATTTTAGTAATCCATAGTACCAGAATCTTTTACACTTTCATCCTCGAATTATTTTTTCAATTGTACAAATTTTTTGAGTATTCATATCTTCAATCCATAAGGATTGTCTTTGTATGGAGACAATTCTTTTTGAAAATCCAGATGGAATTTTGAACAAAAACATAATATATAGATAGGAAGATTAGATAATATTGATTTTAATAAATAAAAAGTCTTCCACCTACAAAGAGAATCATACCTTTTCAAGCTCTAAGATGAGACTTGATATTTTCTAGAACTAGTTTCCAAGTAGAACATAAGTCTCGGATTTATTTCTAGAGTAAGGCCTAAGTATTTAATGAGTAAAACTACACATTGGATGGTTTGGTCCATTTGGAATGCTCAAAACAATTTGATCTTCAATGAGGTTGGAAACAAACTAGGATGATATATAAACATTACTCATTATTCCATAGAGTTGTTTCACAGACAAAATATTATAATTAGAGTTTCTGCTATTTCATGATAGACACACGAAGATCATCAAATGGTATTCTTATGTGGATAAAAAAGGAAAGAGTACATGGTAAATTCTCATGAATTCCTCTTCCTCAAGTATGCTTAAGTGGATATATATATATAAACTGGTTCAACAGAAGACAGTGACATATTAATTCCTACGTACATTAGATTCATGTGTAAAAAGAAAAGCTGACAATAATTTAGCCTCCAACTTTATTTTCTTTGATAGATATCACCATCGTAAACAAGTTCTTCACCGTTAAATTAATCAAAACCTGCACATCACAAAAATATATTGGACAAATCGAAACCTTCAAGAAATTGCATATAGTTTCACGGAAAGTGAAATTACTTGCTGCAATCGACATTAGGGTTGATTCAATTTAGGTTTTACAAAATAGAAAAGAGGAAGTAATCTCGTGTACCTATAAAAAAAATTAATAGGTTGCAATCAGGTTTTTAACCAGGCTACCGGGTCAGCCAGGTTTTGCCTTTTTCTATTTTTTTAAAGTCGGCCCAGTTCCAGTCCTGGGTTGACCTGCCAGGCCGAGCCGGATTTCAAAATTATGATGAACCACGATAAAAAAAAGAAGAAAGAAAAGCATTGACATGTGATATGATCAACCTGTATTAAACACAGTCAAAGCCTATTTTAAAAAACATTGACTTTTTGATCAAAAAATTAAAAAATATTTATTTTAAATTGATGTTATTCTGATTTTTTTTAAAAAGAGTTATAGATTAATAAAAATTCAACTAGGAATAACTTGCTTGACCCGTGAACATGACTTAGACCTTATCATAGATAGAACTAGTGCCGAGGATAATAACTATGCCTATATATGCCTTTTCTTCTCTTCTCTTCCTATTTCCACGACCCCCACTTCTTTCTTTCTTTCTTTTTTTTTTCTCTTCTTTTCTTTTTTGTATTCTTTGTCGTGTGTCTATTCTTCCCATGACCACAACAGTGTAGCAAATTTATATCAACATTTTTCAACCACCATCACTTTTCAACCACCATCACTTATGACAAATACACTAAAATCAGTTGCAATATTTATTGTAGTAGTTAGCAGTTGTTAGGTATTTATTGGTTGCTGCCAAGGCTTTCATTTCTCCTATAAATGGAGACAGAGAGAGCAAGAGTAGAGTAAGTGTGCAGTGAGTGCAAGTGCAACTGTGAGAGTGAAAAAGAGTAGATTTGAGAGAAACACCAAGTGTAAGAGTGAAACACTGGGTTTTGTGGGATTGTACTGGCTTGAGTTGAGTGTTTGTATCATTCCTCTAATAATATACAATCTGCTGCCTCCGTGGACGCACCCGGTTTTGGGAAACCACATAAAACTGCTTCTTTGTGTTTTATTTATGTTTGCTTTTGGTCCAATATGCACAACAAATTGGTATCAGAGTATTAGGGAAGTTAAAACACTGAAAAACATGTTTTTTCATCTCTCGGTTCAAAGTTGCAAAATTTTTATAGTCCTCAGATCTTGATTTTGACCACTTGCAGAGATTCCTCTCATCGATACGAGTTCGATGATATAAAAATCATCGAAATCAGAGTTGAAACGAGCCCTGTAGAGCTCGCCGAAGTTTCGCCTGAAATCTGCCGGATAAACCAGACAGTGCCGAAATTCAAGCCTGAGAAGACTGCCACGCCATCCGACACATTGACGCTGAGTCATCATCCACAGATGGTCCACAGTGCCATATCATCAGCCACGCCATCTAATAGTGATGGAATATTCTCTTGACAAAATAAGAATATTCCATTCACAGTGATAGAATATTCTTTAGCAGAGACAGAATATTCTTTTCCTGTGTCAACTCGGTTAGATTGGTTTTTTGGCCAACTCAGTGATGTTTTAGCCTGTTTTTGGCCGAGTCAAGCTTACTCCTAGCATTTTCAACCATTCTGGATGCAACCATGGTGTCCATTTTGTGAAACAGCAAACCGAACTTACTGTTTTGGCTCTTTTGAGTATAAAAGTGCGTGTTTTAACAATTTTAGAAGTTAATTTGTAATTCAAAGACGTCCTAATGGCTGATATTCCAGAAGAAAGATCAGCAGGGAATGCTAGTATACCTCCACAATACATCCTGGTATTGAGTACCAAATTTGAGGTGGAGAAGTTTGATGGGAAAGGTAATTTTGGCATGTGGAAATGTGAAGTTATGGATATGCTTATCCAAATGAATTTGGATTTCACTCTAGAAGATAAACCAGAGGATTTGGATGATAAAAGCTAGGAAAGGATAAATCAGTTGGCCTACAGTTCTATACGGCTTTGTCTTATAAAGGATCAGAAGTACGCCTTTTCAGAACAAAACTCTGCAAAGGAATTTTGGCAAGCACTGGAGGATAAGTTTATGAAGAAGAGTATAGAGAATCGTCTCTACTTAAAGAAAAGGATCTTCCGTTTTCAGCACAAGAAAGGTACTTCCATGAATGAGCATCTGAATGATTTCAATAAAATAATAGCTAATTTGAAGAATTTGGATGTGGAAATCAATTATGAAGATAAGGCTCTGTTATTATTGAATTCACTGCCTGAAACATATGAGCATCTCGTCACCACTTTACTATATGGTAAAGAAAAAATTAAATTCATTGATGTGTCTAATGTTTCGGTAAACAATGAGTACCGGAAGAAGGACCAAATTGTTTACAAGGAGTCAACGTCAGAAGCATTGACAGTTAGAGGCAGAAAAAACCCCAAAAGATTTCAAGGGTGAGGGAGATCTTGCTCAAAATTCAGAGGAGAATCATCAAATAGATGATATCTTGCAAAAAATGAGTGTGCCTTTTGTCACAAAAAGGGGCACTGGAAGAAAGATTGTCCAATCAAGGGCAACAAGAAAAAAGATGAACCAACTGTGAATGTTATACGAGATGAAGATGAACGAGACTCTGCATTCATGGTCTTATCACCAGAAAACCATTCTGGTGAATGGGTTCTTGATTATGCATGTTCCTATCACATGTGCCCCAACAAGCACTTATTCTTGAGACTCGAGGAGTTCGATGGAGGAGTTGTGTTGATGGGTAATGATGATGTTTGTGAGATCAAAGGGATTGGGACTATCCATCTGAAGATGCGTAATGGGGTAGTCAAAACACTAACAGAGGTACGATATGTACTTGACTTGAAGAAAAATCTCTTCTCACTTGGAGTCCTAGAATCCAGTGGTTATAAGATTATCATGTATGGTGGAGTCCTGAGAGCAATCTATGGTGCATTAC
>Ga0325401_1004670_pt1 | contig 12960 bp, 7 predicted proteins | sample PopdelMetagenome_FD_205666 | JGI IMG/M metagenome (GOLD analysis project Ga0325401, IMG submission 205666) | Populus deltoides microbial communities from Bellville, Georgia, United States - Xylem-PdKOR-R2 | ecosystem: Host-associated > Plants > Phyllosphere > Stem > Wood/Secondary xylem | place...
AAATTAATGTCCGAGAGACAGTTATGGATCATAATTATCGAGTTCACGGACAATACATGGGGTGGCCCCTCCTCCTCCGGCCGGTCTGCACTCTGTCAAATTGACAAGTGAACTGCCATAACTCTTCGTCTTCAACTTGAATGCTTGTCCTGCACAAGATTAATATTTATTACTTGCCTCCTGCCTCTTCGTTTTTTCAGCACCGCAGATTCTTTTTCATTGAACAACAATGCTGTTCGTTGCTATACAACGCTGCTGGATTCTTTAAATGCCGCTGCGATTAAGTATGACACGTGGCTTTTATTTCTCAAACACCCATCCAAGGCAACGGGACAAACAAGTTGCCAAAAACATCAACAATGGCAAGGAGCTGGTCTCGCTTTTACGTGTCAAATCCATGTACCCGTAACATTGTCATAGTTAGATATTATTAATTCAAAGTTTTAATTTCATCACATGGATGCATATGCCCACAGAATTAGAAGAAAAAAAAAACTTTTGAGATGAATTAAAAAATGGAAAAGCTCGAGATGAAAATCAAAAGGAAGTTCAAAAAAAAAAAAAAAGAAGAAGCAAGAGCAATAACAAGTGATAATTGGTTTAGTGACAATTTTGAAGCGTGGTTAGACTGATTTTTCTAGATTTTTTAAAGTTTTAAATTAATATTTGTAGTATTATTTATTTGTTTTAATATGTTGATACTGTAAATAAAAAAAATATTATTTAAATATATTTTTAAATTAAAAATACTTTAAAACACATCATGTACTACAATCTCAAATAATATCTTAACAAACATATTTGGACTTAAGCATTTAACAACCATGTATTAAATTGTGTTAAATTATAAGAGGTTTTAGAATTATATAACCCAGATCAATGTTAGTGATCTTACTTAAAGTCATTAAAATCATTTAATTAAAATTTTTTTATTATATTAGTGATGCTGTGGTTGGTGATATTATATTTTTGATGTTTTTTTTCTCGATTCTCTCTTCATATATTACAAGGATGATATATTTATAGTGGTAAAACTATAATTAATAGGTAACTGTAATATAATAGAGATAAAATTATATTTAGTTTTATAAAAAAATAAAATAATTCTCTTTCTATTAATTTTTTTATTATTTTATTGTTATAAATAATCAATAATTACAGCTTTATCCCCGTAATTTTTTTTTTGCACAAGACAACATTGTAGCATGCACCCGAAACTAATTCGTGCATTGAACGTGATCAATTAATTGCCCGTGATTAAGGTTAGGGTTTTCTCGACAACAAGCAAGGTGCCACGTACCATTGCTTAATTATGGGTCAAGGCTAGTGTTGAAGGTTTCGATGATGACATCTAATGCCACGTATCATTTACTCCCGTGTTAAAAAACTTGAATGGTCCAGGAGAATGATTAGCTTAATAATTAGCACTGATTTTTGTTCAATAATTTGAGACTGATGGATCAAGCTTTCGGTCACACATTTGCCACGTACACAAATTTAAAAGAAAACAATGTCCTTATCTCCACCGGGCGCGGTGGTTTCCAGACGGTAAACACCTGAATGCCCTTCAAAAACATTATACTAGTTGTAAAACCAGGCTAACACGATAGATTGACTTGTAATATGCTGATTGGATACCTGAATTGGTTTAGTTAAAGATCAACTAGAAGAAGGAAAAAATCCACTCCACATGTTCAAAGACTTGAGTTGATTCATTATGGTTGATCTGATTTGACTATTTTAAAATTTAAGTTTTAATTTATTTTTATTTTAAAAAATATTATCATTTTAATTTAAAAAAAACATCTTATATTAGTTAGTTTATATCACCGTGTTAAATACCGTTTTGTTTCTTTCTATAAAATTTTAAATTCATTGATCACATGTAACCAGCATATTGCAGTTTGAAAAGTCTTAACCCTTAATCTAATCTAATTACATGGTTTAAATTAATAACTATTATAATATTAAAAACTATTTCCCTTTATCTAATCTAATTACACGGTTTAAATTAATAACTACTATAATATTAAAAACTATCGCCTATCTATCTAATAACTACATTGTATATTTTTTCACTGGTTTATATGCATCAGGACGAAGTCTCTATGATATATATATATATATATATATATATATATATATATATATATATATATATATATATATATATAAACTTCAAATTTTTAAAACAAACAGCGAACGTGGATAGGAGTGAGCATTGATTCAAATAATTTGGTTTCAACAATTTTTTTTTTCAAAGTATGGATTAAACCGAATCAAATTGAAATAATATCTGATTAATTGATTTGGTTTATATTTGTTAAAATTAAATAAGTCAATAGGAGTTTTTTTTTTCCTTTTTCATTAAACTTTTGATTATATTTTAGATAAAAAAAATGAGTTGTTTGATTCAATTTGATTATAAATAGTCTCTGTTTTTTAATTTGTTTTCTCAACTTAATTTATTGGTTTTAAATACTATTTTTTTAAATATAATTGATTTTTAAAAAATCATTTTAAATCAGTTTTAACGAATATCTTAGATATTTTAGTTATTTTTCTCCCCAACCATGAAAATACTATACAATGTACTTAAATATTACTACAAAATACGGTGAGTATCCTGCCATTATCACGTGACTAACATTTCCACGTATGTTCAATCCGCTTTGGCTTGGATTTACTAGATCTTACCCTCCACATCATGTACTCGTAGTCTGTATAAATTTTTCAGGCACGAAAATCTATCCTTTAACATTCAAGGATCCCTATCAAATTCATTTTATTTTATTTTTTTGGTTTAGGGATAAGCATGAAGCCATTTTCTCCAATTTTGCAATTTACGTGACAGATTGTCAAAGATATTTTTTTAATACCAGTCTAATCTATCCACGTCATCCTAGCCTAAATCCTGACCCAGTCTGCCCGCCGACCGAACACGTGTCAAGCATAAAAGATTTAAGACAAACTCGGTGACAGGGGATGGGCTTTGACTTGTCTCCAGAGAGAGCTATGATCACATCACGCTAAGGTCTATCCTTGTCTCACACGCCGACCGTTGATTTCACTTCACAAGATGATCATACCTTTCTCTTCTCCGAAAAGGACCTATTTTACACGTGACCGCCTTATCTGTTCGGAGAAAACTTCTCTGGAGCATGCTCACTGTAAGTACCGTAGCCTTCTTCATTTAGAGTTGGTTTAATTTTTTTAAAATATTTTTAATTTAAAAATATATTAAAATAAATTATTTTTATTTGAAAATTTTTATTTTTAATATTAATATATTAAAATAATTTAAAATAAAAAAATAAAAATAATCGTGTAACAATGATTGGCATGTTTTTGAAAATAGTATTAGAGGGTTCGTTATTGAAATCCAATCTTATATTTATTACTAATACATGAACTAACAACTCACAAACCATTAATTTGTTGCCATCTCACAAAATCCACAATCATTATTAGCAATGAATGAAATTTAAACGAAGGTCTTTTTCCTAATAATTCAAATAAATTATTAAACATATTCATCATAATTACGTAATTGTAAGGTATAACCATAAAATAAAATCAATATCCTTTTGTTGACTCAACAATTTTATTTACCTATATATATGTACTTTTAAAAAATATTTTTTTTATTTATAACATTGATATATCAAAACCTTCAAAAAATACTATAAAAAATATATTTTTAAAATACACCCCTTGATGATGATTTACTCATTTATTAAGTTCTTTTGTTATCACAATATAATTGTGTTTTTGAATTTATTTTGTTTTAAATTAAATTTTTAATATGTTTTGATATTAAAATTAAAATTAAAATTTTTAAAATTAAAAAAAATTATTTTAATATATTTTTTATACTTTTCCATACAGCCCTAAATATCAAATCCGAATGTCCATAAACATATTTTTTTTCTTAATTTTTTATCAGCACAAAAAATGCAATATATTTCCGTAGATGCAGTTGTACCATAACCCAGCCGCTTTATCAGATCAAAAAATGCAAGATATTTTAGCGTATCAAGGGTTGTTTACGTAATTTTGTGCCCTTACCTGTCAACAGTCAATAAAAGAAGAACCAGAGGGACACAGCTTTCGCTTTCAAAAAATTTCGAACTCTCCCGAATCTCTCCTCTCTCATAACCCGAATCTATCGCCCTATAAAAACCAGACTCCGATTCAAATCTCCCTCATATTCTCTCCCCATCGCGCTCACTCTCTAAGAAATAACACGAGATTTAAGGAGATTTTTAAACGGAGCTCCGAGAACAACAATCGGATCTTACCGTTAAAACCATCGAAACTTCGGATCGGCGGTGAAAGTTCGTTTTTCTGATTAAAAATTTCACTCAATTTGATAATATTCTCTTTTAATTCTGTTTGTTTATATCGTAGCTTAATTTTTGTGAGGTACGTGCTAAAATAATCATATAGACGTAATTTAAGTTTTGTCTGGTTTCTCAGAAAATTGAGTGCAAGAAACGGAAAATGTGATTACGTTTAATGTTTGAGGTTACCTGGAAACGTGAGGTTTTAATGTTAGAATTTGTTTTTCATTTTTTTTGTCTGTGTATTGTGACGTGTCCTTATGTGATGTTAATCGCGTAATCACGTAGAAACTTTTTGTGATTTTATTGCTTGTTGTCTGTTATTTTGCTTAATTAATGCATAGTGATGTTTGTTGTTTGTCTTTTTTATGTGAAATGTATTTTTTGCTTGAGGATGTTGGTGGTTAGATAGGTGTAGTTGTCTATTGAATTTTGAGAAAGGAAGTGCTTGTGGAATTTTATGTTTTTTTCGTTAGGGAGACCTTGAATCCACAGAAGTGGATGTTAAAAATCGGCGGAAATTTATTGTTTTTCCGTGGATTATTCGTCAACTGTTCTGCGGATTTCAGAGCTCCCTTTGAATTAACGTGAAATGAACTTTCCGATGAGCTGTTTGTGATTACTAATGTTACACGTACTAAACTAAATATTCTTAAGGTGGAAGTCCCGGGGAAAGTTTCTAACTGAGAGAGGTTCTGTATGGGGTATGTGGCACTCTTACTTAACTGTTTTCAAGGTAGTTTAGGTCTATAGTTTGGTGGTAGATTGAGGTTGCCGTGAACTGATTCAAATTTTGATGGAAAAGAAAAGAAATGGATTTTTCATATCATGTTCTCCCTTTTTTGGAAGATATCTAACTAAACATAGGACTAACTTTCCAAGATTTTGTTGGAGGGATGTAGCTTAGAACATTGTTGGCTCTTTTGTAATTTCTGCTATTTTTTAGCATTTTGTTACTCGGGAGTTTTACAGGAATGATGTGAGTGGAGTTCAGAAATCTTGTGGGTGGAGAAGTCGGTGTAGTTAGGGTCCTTTCTGTAATCCTGAAGTTGTGCAGTGAAGGGTTGGGGTAAGCATTATATTTAGGGATTTTCTGCAGGATATGCCCTAAATTGCAGGTGTTCATGTGCTCAAGTTTGGTAGGTGCCTGCATAAAGTTAGGTTTCTCGTGTTCTTCGTGGACAATGCCATCTTGACCAGCGTTGGGGGTGTAAGCTAAGCACAAAGAGCTACTTGTTTGTTTCTCGTGTTTCTAAACATAAACGTACAATGAAGCAGGGGGTTGAAACACCTAATAACTGAAATAATGATTATGGCTTCACCAGTGAATCTTCCTTCCACAGTTAGAGCTAGGTCTGTCATATCATCCTTTCACCAGCCACCATGCTCAGAACTTCCACATCTACTCTCTTTTCATCCAACAGAATTCGAGATTGTTTACAGAAGAAGTTAGTGATTGTTTCCCTGTCATTTATTATTGATGGAAACATGGGCAATAGGGATTGATAGTTTGTTTCTCCTTTTTTTCAACCTTGTTTATACCTTGAACCTGGGAGTGTCAGTGTCCTTAGTCTGGAGAAAGGTGTGCTATTTTGTCTGGGGAAATTGGTAATTAGAGGAGCAAGTTTCCTTCATGGTTTGTCCCATAAAGTTATAATTCTCCTGGTCATGATTTAGATAGAGAGGGAGCGGCTGAGATTCAAATGGGCCGTCTTTGACAAGAGGGAAACCTCTGATGTGCTGATGATAGAATTTCTTTTTAAGTTTTGGTAAGTTCAATTCTCAGAGGAGACTGGGTTTCAGAGTTGCTATTTGAGGTAGGCCTGTCCTTGATGGACAATCAAAATAACCCATTTCTTCACTCTCTCACTGTTTCCCCGTCTTTTTTTTTCCTTTTCAGAACACGTTTGATTGTGTGATGTATTGCTTTTACCATAGGTTGCCATGTCCAGAGTAACTGGACTTTGGTTCTGGGACTTCTTCAAGGAATCGAGTGATCATGCAATGCTATTCTTACTAATGGCTGAAGGCTCTGGAGTTCCTGAATGCTGCATTGTAGTTGTACTTATATATCTTCTTGTTTTGATGATTCTTCTCTTGGAGTATTGGTGATTGGACTTTGGAGCTGTTCAGCGTTAGTTGGATTATGTTGTTGCTGATTTCAATTGATCTGCAGACGTGTACAAGAAAGCTCATGGGGTGTTTGGTGGCTTGATCGGGTGCTAAATATGCCTTCTGAAGTTTTAGAATCTTTTCTAAATTTGTTTCAATGCGCAGGTGTTCCAGGTTTATTTGCCAACTTCTCAATAGTTATTATTGCCTGAAGATATTGCCATGGCAGAAGTAGATATTAAGAGTTTTGATCCTCAAGAATTCAGACTATTTCAACAAATGGGCTCATGCTCACAGCATTTTAATGAAGATTTCATCTTCTCAGAAGAATCAATGAATGTGGAAACTCCTCAAATACTAGATAAAGGATTAATGGAATATGGGTATGGGTCTGTTCCTGTTTGCCTAGCAAAGTTCAATAGTTTTTTGCCATTATACTTGCTTAATATGAGTGCTCTGTCATCAGATGCCTGCACTATCGGAGAAGGTGCCGCATCAGAGCACCTTGCTGTAATGAAGTATTTGATTGCCGTCATTGTCATAACGAGGCGAAGGTGAGTTTTTTTTATTTAAAATTGCTTTATGTATTTGATCATGTTGCTCGAGCTGATAATTTGCTCAATATGTTTTGGTGATTTTGAATACGTGCTGATCTGTTACATTTGGTGGGCAGAACAATATCAATGTTGATCAGAAGCATAGACATGACATGCCACGCCATGAAGTCAAACAGGTAGCCATGTTCCTTTCTCTTTGATCATGCCTTTGTGACTTCTTGCAGTAAATCTTCATTGTTATATTACCATTTAATCTGCTAAAGCGCTCCTTTTATGTTTGTTCAGGTGATATGCTCGCTTTGTGGCACTGAACAAGAGGTGAGTTAAGTTTTTGTATTATTGGTGTTGCATCAAGTTTTTCTCATTAGCAGACCAATTCTGACCTCTGATCCCAAGCTTACAACTTGTAAATGTCACTGTTAATTGAGAACATCTAGGAAGAGGAACAAAGGCTGATGATAGGAAACCTTAAAAGTCAAAATTGGATAGTCATGCTTTATGTTATTGCTATAGTAGTTAATAGATAAAAAATTTCCCTAAACCTGAAGTTAAGGCAGTTCTTTTTATTCTATGTTTTCATCCTGTGCTATTAATTAGCATTTGGCTACTCAACTCATGTTTCACTTGATTTCTGTGATGGCTAGGTTCAACAAGTTTGTATCAACTGTGGTGTGTGCATGGGAAAGTACTTCTGTGAGACTTGCAAGCTCTTTGATGATGATGTAAGTGGTTAATGTCACATCCTTAGTAGCTTGGTTAACCATGAAATGAAGGGATTAATTTGGCAGCATCCAGCTTTCATTATAGTGTGCTATAATGAGATTGTGCTTGTTATAGGATTCTGCATATCTTTTCTGTCTCGTAAGTTGTTGAGATGAACTTGCTAACTCAAATCAAATTTGTTTACTTCTGTTGCAGACATCTAAGAAACAGTATCATTGTGATGGCTGTGGGATTTGCAGGTATACTTGTTTATGCTGTTTGGTTTTCCTTTTGAACATATTGATGAGATAATAATGCTGGGAGCTTCTGACAAAGTTTATTTCACTAAACTATTGATTAAATTATCTAACTTCATTGAGGACTTTCCTTGATAATAAAAGGAAAAGGTCCAAGTCACCTGAAAGCTCAGTAATTTTCAGATGGTCATATCCTTCACACATCTTTTCATTCTTTCACTAACCTCACTTATTAACTATGCTTCTCTGCTTGTACATTTTTGCCTCTCTCTCTAGCTCGATGTAATTATGTTTATCTGACTGGCATGTACTGTGTGCTTTGGCAGAATTGGAGGACCTGAGAATTTCTTCCATTGTTACAAATGCGGTAAGCTACAATTCTCCTGTCATTACTAGTTCTAGTTGTAGTTTGGAATTGTATGGGTGCTTACAATTCAACTAACTTGATGACGTTTTCCTGTATTCTTGGTGTACTATCAACCATGAAGGCTGCTGCTACTCGAATCTTCTGAAGAATAGCCACCCCTGTGTAGAGGGCGCGATGCATCATGACTGCCCTGTCTGCTTTGAGGTTTGGATATAGATTGTAACTTTTATTCTGTGTAGTGGTTTGTTCCTTATGATTGAGAATAATTGTTTTTTGGTCTATAGTGACTGGGGCCTAACTGATGTTGTATTTCAAATGGTTTGCAGTTTTTATTTGAGTCGAGATATGATGTGACTGTCCTGCCATGTGGACACACCATTCACGAGAGCTGCTTAAAGGAAATGAGGGATCATTATCAGTGAGTTTCCTCCCAGCAGCCTTTTCCAGTGGTATCTAGTGTGTTTCTTTAACCGTTTGGAAATTCACACAATATTTTTACTTGTTACTGTTACAGATATGCTTGCCCTCTTTGCTCGAAGTCAGTTTGTGATATGTCCAAGGTATGGGAGAAATTCGACATGGAAATTGCAGCTACACCAATGCCAGAACCTTACCTGAATAAAATGGTTAGTAGAACCCATTAAAATCATGTGCTGAGATCTGAGGCTTTGGTTGTCAGATTTTCCTGAGGTGACTCCCCGGCTTACTGTTTGCTAAATATACTAATACTGGTGATATTACTGTTCTGCAGGTTTGGATCCTTTGCAATGATTGTGGAAAGTCCTCAGAAGTGCAATTCCATGTAGTAGCTCAGAAATGCATGAACTGCAAGTCCTATAATACTCGTCAAACAAGAAGCTGAGAAGTGGCTGCAAGGACAATGCAGCTAGAAAAACAAACGGTGATGATGGTGATGGTGATGAAGACTTCTATGCTGAAAGCAATAAAATTGCATCTCGATCCATGTATATGTATATATATCCATGGATGTGGAAGGATCTGAGATCCTGTGGAGGGCTTGTGTTTTCGCTTTTCTTTCCCCGTTCGCTTTCCTGATCATTTTGTCTTCCTTTTATCCTCCCCCAATTGAATGACGTACTCAAGAAACCACCAGTCAAAGTGGTGGTCATGCGAATAAAGTGTCCTCTTCCTTGTATTTTGTTAGCAGATGTTTATAGGGAAAATGAAAGGGTCGTAGTTATGTCGTGTCGGAAGGTGCTGTAGATCATATCATGGTTCGGTGCAGCAAGCAGATAGTAGATGGCTGTGCATCAGAGTTCCAGCTATCTCGTGTGGGATTGTTGTGATGGTGTGTGAGTGTTGCGCCTGAAAGTATCGTGTGTGCAGCTGAAATAGGCTCCGGTGATCATCTTCTGCTTCCAACTTGCATGAAAATGGAAAGCGGTTTGCCTGTGATTTTCATTGCCTTTTTCACTGAGGTTTCATCTATTTATCAGAGATAGATTATGTGGTATCCTGCAAATTACTGTTTTGTTTCATTAACTAGCATGCCACGTCATCGCGCTTTATCATCGCCTCATAGCTCATGTTCGGATATGTTTTTTTCTTTTTTTGGAAAAATTGAGAGATTCCAAGAAGAAAAGAGACAATAAAATTGGTGATTTCTTATAGTTGTTTAAACGGAGGGTAGAATGATGATATAATTGGGCGTGATATATTAATTAATAAAATCTAGTTATAATTTATAGGATGTCACGGGTTATGTCTTGAATATAATAAGATTTTTCGATTTATTTATTCATCTAGTCTTGGAAATTAAAAATAATAGATCCTGTCTGAAAATCACATGATGCTAAAGATACCATTTTATAAAATAATAATAACAACAAATTAAACATTATAGCCCAACGTAATTGTGAGAGCCCAGGCCTATACTATGGGCTTGGTGCTCTTCGCTTCACACTTAAATGGGCCATAACTGTAAATTCAATAGCACAATCCAATGTCAACAATATCGTTAAAAAAAAAGGAGGGAAGCAACGTCTACCATCAAACCATGGCCGCACTAACTCTTCCAAATATCTTCTTCTCATCTCTCTCTCCCTCTATACACAAGCCACCAACGCTAAATCCCAAAACATCCCACTCAGTTTTAAGACCACATTGGATCATAGATTTGTTAAAATCTTGTTCAAATATTAGAGAATTTTCACCAATTCATGCCCATTTGATCACCGCAAATCTCATCCATGACCCTGAAATAACGAGTCAAGTTCTTGCCTTTTTACTCTCTGTCAATAATCTTGATTGTGCGCATCAGATTTTAAGCTATTCCCATGAACCAGAATCCATAATTTGGAATACCCTTTTGGAAAACAAGCTTAAAGAAGGTTGTCCACAGGAAGTTTTGGTGGGTTATTATCACATGGTAACTCAAGGTGTGTTGTTAGATATTTCCACTTTTCACTTCTTGATTCATGCTTTTTGTATGAATTTCGATGTTAAATTGGGAAGTGAAGTTCATGGGAGAATTTTGAAATGTGGGTTTGGGAGAAATAAGTCTTTGAACAACAATTTGATGGGTTTGTACTCAAAGTGTGGGAAATTGAAGGAAGTATGCCAGCTGTTTGAGAAAATGACCCACAGAGATGTTATTAGTTGGAATACCATGATTTCTTGTTATGTTTTGAAGGGAATGTATAGGGAAGCGTTGGATTTATTTGATGAAATGTTGGTTAGTGGGGTTTTACCAGATGAGATAACAATGGTTAGCTTGGTTTCAACATGTGCGAAATTGAAGGATTTGGAAATGGGAAAAAGATTGCATCTTTACATTGTTGATAATAAGCTATGGATTAGAGGGAGTTTGTTGAATTGTTTAGTAGACATGTATTCTAAGTGTGGGAAAATGGACGAAGCGCATGGTCTTTTGAGTAGATGTGATGAATCCGAGGTTGATGTTGTTCTGTGGACTACTTTGGTTAGTGGGTATGTGAAGTCTAATAAGATAGATAAGGCTAGGCAACTGTTTGACAAGATGAATGAGAGAAGCTTGGTATCGTGGACCACGATGATGTCTGGTTATGTTCAAGGTGGGTATTATTTTGAAAGTTTAGAGTTGTTTCAACAAATGAGGTTTGAAAATGTGATCCCGGATGAGGTTGCTCTTGTGACGGTACTTTCAGCCTGTGTTCATTTAGAAGACTTTGATTTAGGAAGATCTGTCCATGCCTTTATCGTGACATATGGAATGGTTGTGGATGGGTTTCTTGGGAATGCCCTGTTGGACTTGTATGCAAAATGTGGGAAACTTGATGAAGCTCTCAGAACATTTGAGCAGTTGCCTTGTAAAAGTGCAGCATCATGGAATTCAATGTTGGATGGCTTTTGCCGAAGTGGAGGTGTTGATAAGGCAAGAGACTTCTTCAATAAGATTCCAGAGAAGGATATAGTTTCTTGGAACACTATGGTCAATTCTTATGTAAAACATGATCTGGTTAATGAATCATTTGAGATTTTCTGCAAGATGCAGAGTTCAAATGTAAAACCTGACAAGACAACTTTGATCAGTTTGCTTTCATCTTGTGCTAAAGTTGGAGCCCTGAGTCATGGCATCTGGGTTAATGTGTACATAGAGAAGAATGAAATTGGTATAGATGCTATGTTGGGAACTGCCTTGATTGACATGTATGGGAAATGTGGGTGTGTTGAAATGGCCTATGAGATCTTTACTCAAATAATTGAGAAGAACGTATCTGTTTGGACTGCAATGATGGCAGCAAATGCCATGGAGGGGCTAGCCCTGGAAGCAATAGATCTATACTTGGAAATGGAGGACAGAGGAGTAAAACCAGATCATGTCACTTTCATAGCTCTTCTAGCTGCTTGTAGCCATGGAGGTTTAGTTGATGAAGGCTACAAATATTTCAACAAATTGAGAAGTTTCTATAATATCATTCCAACGATTCATCATTATGGCTGTATGGTTGATCTCCTGGGTCGAGTTGGACACTTGGAAGAAACAGTCAAGTTCATTGAAAGAATGCCAATAGAACCAGATGTCTCTATATGGAGTTCCTTAATGAGAGCATGCAGAAGTCACCACAATGTGGAATTAGCAGAGCATGCATTTAAACAGCTCATAGAGAAAGACCCTACAAATGATGGTGCTCATGTACTTCTTTCGAATATATATGCAGATGCAGGCAGATGGGATGATGTGAGCAAGGTGAGAACAAAGCTACATGAGACGGGAGTACCGAAGCAACCAGGTTTCGCTATCATAGAACAAAATGGAGTTGTTCATGAATTTGTCGCCTCAAACCTTGTATCTGCAGACGTTCTCTGCATGTTACAAGACATAGAGAGAAGATTACTCGTGAAACAGGAACTATCAGATACCACATCTCAACATAGCGAAAGATTGGCCGTCGCATTTGGTCTTATAAACAACCAAGAAAACTCTCCAATCCGGGTTGTGAATAGTGTTCGAATGTGTAGAGATTGTCACTCAGTTATGAAACTCATATCCCAGGCCTATGATAGAGAAATAGTTATTAGGGATAATTATAGATTTCATAGATTCACGGATGGACATTGCTCCTGTAAAGATTACTGGTGACAGGAAGTCTGTGATCTACTGTAAATTATAAACACAAATT
>Ga0325401_1004673_pt1 | contig 12958 bp, 12 predicted proteins | sample PopdelMetagenome_FD_205666 | JGI IMG/M metagenome (GOLD analysis project Ga0325401, IMG submission 205666) | Populus deltoides microbial communities from Bellville, Georgia, United States - Xylem-PdKOR-R2 | ecosystem: Host-associated > Plants > Phyllosphere > Stem > Wood/Secondary xylem | place...
TTGGTTTGGTTTACAAAAAACATGTGAAATGAACATTGTCAACACCACCATCTCCCTAACTAGTGATGCAAGAGCAAGCCCTCTTCTCTACACCTTTTTCTTGTCTAATGAGTCTTCTTTCCCTCTTTCATCATATGTCTAATTTACCTTCTAACTCTCCTCTCTCCTCTACCATTTTAGTTCATAAAAAAGGCATAGATTTAAAAAACCTAAGGAGTACAAAAAAAAAAGAGGAAATGTGGTGGAGGAGGGCACATGTCCATAAAAAAAAAAGGATAATTATTTTTTGTTCATTAACTCGCAAGATTTCAATGAGTTTTCCACGGAAAACATTGTTGGAATTCATAGTTATGAAATTATCGAACTACCTTCCTATCAAAGCAAGTTATTTATGTTGGTCTAAGGTGAAATAGTAATCTCATTGTGCAAAATGCACAGTGAAACACTGAGATCTTTTAGCTTTATATATAATATAACTAGACCTGCTATGTTGTATGTACCTTTTTTATCGTAAAAAATAATATCTACGAGCAACAAACATGTTTTAAATAAAAAAAGAAAACTCTACTCTCGAGTTATAGCCCTGATTTGTCAAATAAGCTGATTTTACTTTAATTAGATAAAAAAATTTAAAAAAATCACGATAACTTGAGAAATGAATCATTTTTCAAGAGCGGAAAAAATAATGTAGTTTAATTTTCAGCCAATTAAATATAAAATGATGAAATTGGATAAAAAAATAAACAAAAAAGACCCAAGGCAACCCAAGTTAGTATGATAAACATGTAATATCGAGTCAGTCCGGGTTAACCTGTCAAAACCTGCATCATAGGTCATTAGGTTGGGATAACCTAATAGGTTAGAAATAGAAAAAAACTATATTACAATATTTTTATCCAATTAATTAGGTTGGGTTAATCTGTCAAACCTTGATTTGCCAATATTGTTTTTAAAAATAATGTCGAATAATGAAATCGAAAAAGAAAATAAGCTAAAAAAAATATGTTAACCCTCGTTAACTTTTTAAATATATGACTTAGGTCATTAGATTGGAAATAACATGAATGAAAACACTATAAAGCCCAATTCCCAACAAATCAAATGCTAAATAATGAAATAGGGAGAAAATTAATTATACAAAAGAATCCAAAACAAATTATAGTAATTAAAAGAATAAAGATAAAAATTAAAATATAAATTACATTAGATGGAAACTATAATTTTTTTTATTGGAGGTGAAATCAAAAAGAAAAATAACTCTAACGAAAGGATAAAAAAATAAAAAAAAATAAGGACCAAATTGAAAAACAAAATAATGACGAATTGGGATTGAAAGATGAAATTGAAAAGAAATAAAACTTTTATAAAAAGGCTAACAACAAAAAATAGAAATAAAAAGAATAAGGACTAAAGTTGAAATACCAACAACAAAGAGGACGAAGCTGTAATTTCTAGGGGAGGAGAAAGAAAAGAAGAAAAAACAAAAGAAAATCCCACTGACAACAAATTGTCCCACCATTGCCAACACGCGTTGCACCAACATGAAAAGCATGCGAAGGCGATTTCAATGACACGAGGGAAGGACTTTTTTTACTACAAGGAGGCTCCACACGCACCACCCAAAGTGTAAGGCACCTCCCACATGCTAATGCGTTCTCTACACACGCAAACAACTTTTTTCATTAAAATAATATTTAAAAAGACCAAATTCCCCTCCATAAAACTGACAATAACATAAAAAAAAAAAAAACGTAGTGAAAAGACCAAAATGTCAATGGACGCGTGTTTTATTTATTTTTATTTCAAGGGTGAAGTTGTCATTTTACCTTGTTTTAAAAAATAAAAAGACATAAACACCCATGTTTTTCAGTTTTAAAATTATAACTTGGAGGGTAATTGAGTCATTTTACTAAGTTTAAAAATTGTAAAAGAACGTATATCCCTGGCCAATACTTTAATGATTAATGGACCATGTAAAAAAAACTGAAATACCCCAAGAACAAGGCTATTGATTTTTTTATAATAACAAAATGATAATTACACTGTAATACTAAATAGTAAAATGTGTCTATGTACATTATAAATCTTCCTTCCCTTTTAGTTTTTTGTTTTTTAATCTTTATATGTACTATACCTATTAAGAGTATATTTTTAAAATCACTTGAAATATAAAACTTAATTTTTAATGGATGTTGAACTTAAGATGAAGATATATACCAATTGAACAAAAAAGTTTATCATTTTTGTGTACTGCATAGGTCTTTAGGTTTTGTTTTAATTTGCAATTATAATGATTATTAAAAATAAATACTGTTACACGCATGGTAATATAAAATTTCAAGTTGTATCCTTTCAAATTCCTAAGTTAACACAATTGATTATGCTCAAGTCTCTTTCTATCATACACTAAAATCATTACCATTCATTATAAATTGGAACACATATATTGTGTAAGAACAACCAGGAAAATAAAAGAGGAGAAAGGGGAAAGATTCTTCTTCTATATATCACAAGGAGCTTGTCACTTTTGCTACTAATCTTTCTAGTGATTCCAGAATCTCAAAATAATACATCCATCCATGGATGATGATAGCTAAGAAGCTCGAGAGGAAATTGAAAGAGGAAAGAAATCCGTTTTCATACGGCGACTCTTTTTTTCTTAATTTTTTCTGTGACATACAAATTAACTAGACAAAAACTAAGCAGTCCCTAAGTCCATTTGCTGCAATATTCCCATCACCTGAAGCACCCACAAAAGTAACCTGAATATCCTCACACATAACTTTCATGCTTAAATGCCTTTTCCACCATAAACCTGATCTAAACGTAGTCCAAACCAGCATCCTGAAATTAAAACTCACTGATCCATTGCTCCTTTCCTTGGCCAATTTATCCACCACCCAGTTCTCCACCAAGTTATCCTTGTTATTCTCTGATAGCTTGGCATTTACTACACCGCTCGTCTTTGTTTCCAGGGAGAAAGGCCGGGAAGTTATAGCTGAAGCAAGAAGATAATCATCTTCGTAAAACACAAAGTTTTGTAATTCACTAAATTCTATTTTCAACCTGGTATTCGGATTTCGAACTGTTAAATTCGCTTCCCAATTAGCCGTGAAGGTAGGCAAGGTGGCATTAAGATTCGATACCGAGAAGTTGTCAACGTGAAAAACAGGAAGTTGAGGGCGCAATACAAGCCACATAATGATGCTTGACGTAAATATTAACAACGTCAAGAATATTATCGTTGTAAGGAAGCATCGTGAGAAACCTGATGACCTTTCATATCCTTGTTGTTGGTGTACTGTTGCGTTATAATAGGCTGCTGCAGGTGGTGCTTGTGCATAGGGATAATAACCTGGCGGTGGATAACCTGGATATTGCCCTGGTGGTGGTGGTGGATAGTCCATTGAAGGAGGATAACCCATAGCTGGAGGATATCCTGCCCCTGGATTAAGATCATGGCTTGCTGAAGGTGGAACATGATGGGTGCTTTCGGATGATTGATATTCTCCTTTGTTGTGTTGTTGATTGTGACTGGATTCAGAAGCCATAGTGATCAATGATCTCTCTCCTCAAACAATTCCCTGGAGAACGAGGGAGAGAGAGAGAGAGAGAGATCAGTGGGAGGCAGAGATTTTAATCTTGGGGGATGGAACCAATTAGGAGAAAACAAGAAGAGAACAGAGAATTGTGGGTGGCATAAACGCGTATAAAGGGTTTGTTGCATGCTAATTTTAAGCTAAAATAGACAAATGGAATAGGTTCACATGTCGATGATATTGATGTGTTTAGCCGTATTAGGTTTCCTTCCTTTCTTTGGCAGTTAAATATAACTATCTAATTAGGTTAGACAAACACTAGCACGCGATTTCCAGCTATATATATTGATATGATACGAAGATTCCAAGAAATTGAGAGATGCATTGTCTGTAAATCAAAAACAGAAATCAAATCCAATAAATGTTTATAAGAAGATACTCATTCCTGTTGTTTCGTCTATGTTTTGAGAAGAATCCCATATATTTTATTCTTTATAGAGTAAATCCAAATGGTTATATATATATATATAAATCAAGAAATATTAAAAACATTCATATTCATCCTCATTACTAATAGAGTATTTAGAAATGTGGTAAAGGTTTCTTTTCAAAATGTTTTTCGCTTGAAAATAATAAATAAAAATGTTTTTTTTATTTTTTAATATTTATTTTTAACATCATCACATTAAAACAATAAAAAAAATACTAAGAAAAACTAATTTGAAATAATATTTTTTTCAAATTTTGATGAAAAGGAGATTCAACCTGAATTCCAAACGGAAATTAAGGTTTTATAGTTATTACTAGATTGATGGCTCGCGCTTCACAACGGGCTAAGTTAATTTCTTTGCAGCTTAAAAAAACGATGTTAAAGCGTGGTCATTATATTTTAAAGAGCAAAAAAAATCAATGACTCGATATAATAGAAAGAGAACTAAAAAATATAATTATCGTTAAATCCAAGGAATCAAACTATAGAAGGATGAAATAAAAAAAAAAACAATGAAAAAAAATTATTAAAAAAACAAAACACTAATAAAACCAAGTGAGGTTGTCAAAACTCGCGAATAGTATCATGCGAATAGGATAATCCAATAGAAAAAAAAACATATATATATAAAAGAAGTTTAATTTTAAAAAGAATCGAATTTTAAAGGATAAAATGAAAAAAAAATGACTTCTAAAAAAACTTAGGCCACCCAAATAAACTCCCCACCTAGATTATGAGATAAGAATAACCTGATTGAAAAGAAAACTAAAGAAAATAAAGAAGTTTATTTTTTAAAACAAACAACTTCGAATAGTGTAATTGAAAAAAAAAACAATGTTAACCCTTGTTAACTTTTCAAACTCATGATCTTATGTGTGACTAAACTAGAAGCATCATATTTGAAAAACAACTATTTAAAAATTTGGTTTGACTTGAGTGATTGACACATGTTCTAGGTGATCATTGGCTTAGACTGACTTAAGTTTCAAAAGAAATTGAAGAAGAATTGATCCTGGATAATATGATCAAAAACCTGGGTTGATCAATGTTTCGGTTAACCCGGAAAAAATCCATTCAAAACATGAAGGGATTTCGTGGGAAAAGGAAAGAAAAAGGCTTCAACAATGTTGCATGTACATGGAAAGAAGAAGAAAAAAAAGAAGAAGAAGGGTGGTTTGTTGAAAGAAAAGGGTGGTTGTGTTGCTAGCAGAAGGAGGAGAAGAGGTTAGTCTTTCAAATTTGAACTGCTAACCACCCTCCTTAACTTTCATGGCTGAACATTGAAAGTCACTATTCTTCTTCTCATTCCTATCAACAACTCTACTGGATTTCATCCAGGTTAGAGATCATTACATCAAACTTGCTACACAAAAGAGCATATCTTGTTTATAAAAGATGCGAGTAACCATCCATGTCTTCCAAGGAAATGTCCAAACTCAAGTTAGGATAAAAGATTGTGAGATCGGGCAAAACATTCTTTATGCCTGGTTGGTATTATGGTAACATTTGTTTTTCAAAGTGTTTTTTTATTTGTAAATACATTGAAAACTTATTTATTTTTTATTTTTTTAAATTTATTTTTGGTATCAGCACATCAAAACGATCTTAAATATAAAAAAAAATAATTTAAAGCAATGACAAATAAAAAAAATATTTTTTTAGACGCTTTTAGAACACAAAAACAAACGAACTACATCTTTGTTCAAGCAAGATTTGAAATGAGAGGAGAATTTAATCTGATTCTGGGTGATTCTGGGTCAAGATCAGAATACATCATGAACATGTTTACTGATGAATTAAGGATTATTATTGTTGAAACTAAGGTGGGAAGAAAGAGAAGAAGGATTTGGATGATGCTCGAGGACTCGTTGTTGGACTCTGAAGGGTATATTGGGTGGTTGGCGCTGATAGGAAGTTGCGGGGCAGGATTAGCATAGGTTTCACATTTTTGGATTGAAGATCACCTGAAGAAGACATGGACTATATATTAGAGAGGTAACTAGAAATTAACAGGAAGAATTGGTGATCATTTTGGCCATTAGCTTCAAAATGGTTAAGTAACTCCGTTTCAGGATAGAATTTTTGAGGCTTTAAGACTCAAGAATGTTTGACTCTAGCTGTAGGATAAGGACTGATACATGTTCTAGTACCATTTTTAGTTGGAAAGAAACTTGCTAGGCTAGCTACACATTGTTAAGCAGCAGCCATGGCACGATGACGAACCCATATATAAACCTATCTAGAAGATCTGGTCGGCCATTAGATAATATTTGACACCCCGAAATTGTTCTTCTGTTGCTAAAGCAAGAGAAGGCACCGATCAATCACAAGGAGCGAGAGCATGATGACCAGCCAAAATTTTTTGGCTAAGGCTGATGAGCAAAACTTCGCTATCGGGAAACTAGAATGGATTGTATGTGATTTTGGAGTTCCCCGCCAGTTGGTGAGTTGTACCGAAACAAGAAAAAGGAAGAAAAGCAAAGGAGAGAGAGTGTAAATGTTTTGTTTTCGTTTGTTTATCCCGCCATAGGAGGTAGGTTGTACATTTTGTTGGTAAAGTGTGCGTATTACATATATGCCTTGAATGAAACATACTCAGGACTCAGTAGTTGGGAAATAACAGCAAAACTTAAAGAAGAATACAAGCCTAATGTGGATCGTGGATATATCAAGCCACCTATTATGCCTAAATCTTTCTCGCAAATGTTTACCGTTTTTGCTCATTCCATGTCTTACCCTCAAAGAACTCGTTCATCATGCGATCAAGGACTTCAGGAGAGTACCTAATATACTTCTGAGGGTTTTTTCCATTCTCAACCATAGGCCTGTAACATGCAAAACAGTATATCTCTGTGCTGTGAGTAAAAGAAAGAAAGGATGGATTCTTTTAAAATGTGATGATAAGGAGAAGCAAGGAGAAGAGGAGGAAGCAGGTCCCAAGGATGAAAACCATACCCAAAACGCTTTTGAAATGACCTATATGCAGGCAAGAGAACTTCAGCAACAGCCAGCCTCAAAGACTCGCGCAACTCGCTGTCTGGAACAGTCCATTGAGATTGTCTTTGATGAAGCTCCTCAAATTGGGCATTGAAGGTCTTGAATCTATCTTTCACCATTGCTCTTGAAAGTCCACTGGCACTGCCATCAGCTCCCATTGCACTGCCACCGCCTGATGCACCACCTTGAACAGAGAGACACTGCAGGATCTGCACATCAAAGACAAGCTGTTTAGCATGACTTCTTATTGAATAAGAATAATTAAAAAAAAATCACTAGAAACCATATAGTCGGATACAATTTTGGGTAACTACTAGTTCATGTCAATCACAAGCTCAATTGTCAATCCTAAATGAAGTAAAAAAGGATAACAATCTTCAATACACATGAGGACACCTTCAAGGAAAGTTTAATGTTATACAAATTGATATGCAAAAAAGGGATGCCGTAGATATTCATTCATACAGCATGTATCAGGCTGTTGTAATTTTTATGTAGACAAACAAAAGTTCCATTGAGAAATTGTAATGAGATAATTAAATACAAATTAACAGAAAGAATCAACAAATGGGTCCTTATTTATGCCAAGTAAACATGCCAGCAAAGAACAATCCTAGAAGGACAATATTAGCGGGTTCAAGTGATATCCCCAGCATCCTAGTCAAAGGAAACAAAGATTCTGATGCAGGGTAAGTCTAGTTAAAGAAACAAACCTTTGCCCAGGAAATTCTCTTATACTGATTAGCATGCTGTTGCACTATCCTTCTGTGTATTTGCACCCAATCATCACCCAATAAATCCTTCGCTTCTGACCTGTAAATAGATGTTAGAAGGTGGCAGGCAGGCAGAGCATGTACAGAGTATCAACCGTTGTTGTATAAAACACGAGAAAGATGAAACAAACCTCTGCACGGATCTCACTATATAGTGAATGTTGTTCATAAGAAATAATTGAGTCAGAGCAGGATCTCTATACTGCTTTGATTTCCCATCTAGGCTATTTTGAAGAGCCTGCATAATCCTTGTTGTTACAGATGCCAACAGAGCATCCGGATCACTTGCATCAAACTCTCGAAAGAGCTGTTTCAAAGTAGATTGGTAACTGCGAAAATTGAAAGACCATCAGATGCACGAAATTTGCAAGTGGGGTGCAGAAAGCAGTAAGAGGAGATGAAGTATGGTACTAGTGTGCCAGGCTTAATAACTTGGAGCACTGAAGACTGAAATGCAGAAGCTCAGATAAGAACAAGTAGACAGACAGTTGAAGCAGAAAAGGAGAGATGGTCAAAACACAACCAATTTAATGAAGGGGAACTATATAGAAGGCCCTGTAGATCAGCTTACCAGAAGATCTTATGATATCATTAACCAAATGAACAAGCAGTAGACTTGAAAAAAGTACTTTAAAAAAAGAAGATGACTTGATAAAATTGACTAACTTCACCAGAAAAGAAACTAGAAAATGTAGCAACAGTAACTTACTCAAAGAGAAACTTAACGTAATTTATCACATAGCTAGTCAGAGGATGGACGGTTCCATCTAGAACAGTGGTTTTGGTAGCATCTTTTTCTACAGCTTCTTCAAAATCAACAAAGGTCTCTTGAACAGTTTCAGCTAGTCGCTTCGTTAAACTCAATGCAGCCTCCCGCATTTCAATGCAGGCTTTACTTCCAAAGAGTAATTCAGTCTGCAGATGCAATCCCACCCCGCATGCCAAAAAAGAAAGAAAACGAAACAAGATAAAATAAACATCAAGAAGAATTGAAGAAAAAGATAGAAGGGCAAGAATGAGAAATTAACTTATCAACACATTTTCCACAGTGAAAATTCGTAGTGCCATTTTTGAATGCCTCAAGGTTATCAATAAACATGAAATGTTGTTAGCTCCATCATAAAGAAAACAGTTGGTTTTCTATATTCTTATTGTCTTTTCAGTTGCCTTCGTTAATGAAGAACTCAAGAATTGATGCAAGAGGTACAGATGCAGGATTTTTTTATGCATTTCGGTTTGCTTAAATGGATATTCATCCCCGTGGACTGTGAGCTCCAAGGACACCATGTTCAATTGAAATTCACATTTCAATTTGCCCCCATTTTCATCTCTTGCATAGTTATATCTGCTTTCCACAAGTAAGACTATTTTTGCATACATAGGGCTTAAATTTACTTATCCTTTCATTTTTCTAACTCATTTTACTTGCATATGCAACTCATGGTTCATGGTTTAAATTCTACGCACCTTGAAATGACTTTCTATCATCATCATAGTATCATTACCTCCAAAAATATTTAGAATTCACATGAGAGATTATTTAATATTCATGATATTTCAGCACAATTTGTTAAAGCTTTCAAACCTCTGAGTGAAGTTCTCGCATAATCTCATACATATCTAATAGAACAAATAGTTTTTCTGGTGATCTCTTGCTTTTGGCTATGGCCTCTCCAAAACTAAGAAGCACAGACACACTGTTTACGGTGACTTCAGCAAAACATTGATCCCGGAGTGGGTCAACCCCATCAAGTATTTGATCACAAATTTTCTTTTCGCCAGCAAATAGCAGTTTAACCTGTTCCCAGCATTGAAAAAAAAATGAGAAACCAAACAAACACGAATCCAACAAGTGAACAGTTAAATCCTCACAGCAATCCGCATATAATGTATCCAATTCGCAATCTTAGCCTCCAGGACCTCCCACTGCATTTTCTGGACATCATCTTTACCAAGTCTCTCAACTCCTAACTTCCTGAGACTTTGTTCCAAAACTGAAGCACGAGTGTCCCTGGAATGTGTAAACAGCATGGATCATCGTCAAAACTCCAAAGTCAGTGATAATAAGAATCATTAGCTGATAAGGACAGTCATGAAACTTTACATTTGTTCTTCTGTGTGATGTATTAGCAAATAATCATTTCGATAATGAAAGCAATGTTCTCTTACTCCATTATCTCTCTGTTAGGCAACATTTGTCATGCGTCATGTTCTTGAAAGGTAATATATCCGCTACATTGCTACATTTCCATTAAAGTAATTCCATTTCTTATCAAATCCAGCTAAGACATATAATGATTTCCCAAACTTTGGTGCATTGAGCAAGTCCATCGCTCATTGTTGAAGACTCAAAACTGAAGTCTGTTCCAATTTATACTAATCTACACAAGATTGTCCAAGAAAGATTATCATAAAAAACCAAGCTAGGATTTTTTTCCCAATTTCAAAGTCTTTATCGTGGATCAAGAACGGTAGAGCAATGCATATTTTTTTATATTCCAAGTTTCAAGCATATCATTAGCAGCAAACGATAAAGACACCAGAATTGGAATAAATGAATCATTTGACATGTATTTGTCTTGAGAACTTGTAAGACAGAAGACAACCTAGTTAAGATAGCTCTAAGAACAAAGAACATGGTAATGACAACAGCACCAATAACAAAGGAAAAGATAAATTACCTGTAGATTCTAAATAGCTGTTGTTGATGACCAGCTTGAGCCATTTGTTGAGCTAAATCATGTAGCAGTGGCAGAACCCTCGGCGGAATAAGAATTGGGAGCGTGTAAACTGCATTTTCTAAGCTCTTTTCTTGGTGATCAATAAGACTCTTGCCGCTGCCATCACCGTGGTTCCTAGGCGATCCAGATGATGATGGACGTAGAGATTCAGGAAGACATTCAAAAAGTCGATCAGGTTCCACCGGCTTGCTGTCATTGAAAACAATCCTAACTTATTTCAAAACCATTATTGGAGATCATAATAAATCACAGCTTGCATCAGGCACAAAATAACGACGAAGCTTTCAAAATTAATTGGCGTTTTGCAGCCACAGAAGTCATCACCATTTCCAATATTCGATTCATTACTCAATTCAAAACACCAAAAAAAAAAAAAAAACTAGTCTTTTCTGTGCAAGCTAATCTAAGGACACCATCTAACCAAATATACTGAACAAATATCATAACTTTCTATGTCATCGTTCATTTCTTGAAACAAAACACAATTGAAGCTCAATAAAAAAAGAGCAAGAAACGAAGACAACGAACCTGTAATTAGATAAAAGCTTTCTAAACTCCTCTTCAAGCTTAGAAATAGCTTTAGCAAGTAACTGATTGGCATGATTAAGCACACCATCACTGCATTTAAAGCTTTTGTTGCTGCTAAAAAATTTCACATTGCTTCTTAGCTGATCAATCGCTTCTAAATAACTTTCCAAATCTTCATGTGGCCCTCTCAGTATCTTAGCCTCTGCCTACAACATTCACAAACACACACACACATCCAAATTAATTAATTACTTGATAGCATTATTAAAAAAAATTAAGAAATCATTTTCATTAAAGAAAAAAAAAAAGGTACCTTTCGCGTGAGGTCAAATTGAGATAAAATGACCTCTGCTGCCTTCAACGTTTTATCAATATTTTCATGTGCTCTTCTAATCGAATGCGTCCTTATCTACAGAAATTAAAAAAAGAAAAAAGATTTACCTTTTTCTAACAACAATGCAGATCCGTTAAAACAGAAAGGTGAGAAGTAGGGGTGATACTTAACGTACCTGAGTGGGACGCATGGCGGTTTCTAAGGCGGAGAGACGATGGTCGAAGGAGCCAAGGATGGAGACCATGTTATCAGTGATGGTTTGGCTTTTTTGTAATGATTCTTTTATGAATTCAACTCGTTCTCTTAGCGCCTCCATTGTTTGAGGCACCCCCATTTTTTACAGTTATTTTATTATTGTTATTAGATTTCTAGTGATTTGGTTATTGAAACGTTGTTAGTGTCTGGTTTGTATTTCTGTGCTTCTGTTAAGGGATCTAGGATCCAGGAGAGGAGACAAAACATGAAGGGATTGTGGGAAAAAGGGGGATTTGATGTTCTTTATATAAGTTTTCCGGTCAATGAGCCTCCTCTGCTTTGTCGCTTTGTGCATCACTTCTCTTCTCTTTTCTTTTTTTAGGAGTGGGGGAACTGGTTTCATTCATGCACTCGTAAATTATTTCCTTAAATGTATTTATACGCTTACCATGGAGAGGCCTTCCTCCTTTGTCTGTGTTTTAGAGGATAACACGACGCCATTTCGCCATAATTTTTTCTTTCTTTTAATTAATGATGTTATTGCCATTTCCCTCCATCGTACATCTGATCCTAGATCATCAGTGCATGCGCTTGGCATAAGGATTGAAGCCCAGATACAAAGAGTCGAAGACCTTGGATAGATGGGAAAGTTTATAGCCCAAAAAAAGGGGCCACGATGACCAAAAAGAATTAAAAAAAAAAAACCCTCTAAGGTGTTTGAATTTGAGATGGATGTGGTGCTAGCTAGCCAGCTCTCTCGGGTCGGGAGGACACGAAGATCTTATAAAACAGAGAGAGTTTGTGAGTCACAATCGATGGAAATAGAGAAGATCTTCAACATATAAACAATCGAGTGGTTGTTCGATATTAAGTTACGCTGGCCTTATGACTATAGATGCTTCACCAAGCTCCATACCATTTCTAAGCCTTGAGAGCAGGTGGTGAAGGCTGTCTGTCCTGTGGTCCTTGCGGAGATTTTCTGCGTTTCATTTTCATTTTTTTTTTTCAAAACTTTTATGGAGTCCTTTTCATATTTGCTTCTATTCTTGGTGAGCTATTTTTTTTCATATTCACTTGTAGATTATAATGACATGTTTATTTATTTGGTTGGATTGTTTTACATTGGTAAATATCTCATGTTTAGTTTCGTAGCATGTTTTAGTAAAGCTTTATTGCTTATTTGTAATTGTACAAACTTTATATGTTTTGAATTTTGATTCCTCTATCATTGCTACTATGAGTGGTGATGACTAGAACACAACCAGAAAAATTCAAACCATTGACAGAATATTCTATAACTATAAACAAATAAATTTAATCGGTTTACAAATCACTAATAAATTTATCAATAAAAACATATT
>Ga0325401_1004674_pt1 | contig 12955 bp, 4 predicted proteins | sample PopdelMetagenome_FD_205666 | JGI IMG/M metagenome (GOLD analysis project Ga0325401, IMG submission 205666) | Populus deltoides microbial communities from Bellville, Georgia, United States - Xylem-PdKOR-R2 | ecosystem: Host-associated > Plants > Phyllosphere > Stem > Wood/Secondary xylem | place...
AATTACAACAACATAATATGAGAATGAAACTATCTCATCAAGAAAGTTAATTATCTAATCTCTTTCAAGACAATCAATTCCCTTTTCTTTTTTTTACACATGGAAGCAATTTCAACAATGTCATCAATTTCTTGGCATCAATATCTCTAGATACATAATAGACTTCACACAACTCCCTCATGCCATGCTCTAGTTTTCAGAAAAAAGAAAAATACTAGAACTGATACACTTTTAACATCACCATGTCAAGTCTAAGATTTGGTGTTGCCCCTTCGCTTGCATTAGTATTCGTCAAGAGCTCAAATTTGCTCTTATATGGGTCGACGTAGGGTAAAATCAGCCTCAAAACATTATGGTTTTTTATCAATTTTTCATTGATCCTAGGACTTGATGATTTCAGGTTTCGTTTTGAATTTGTGACTGTGATTCTACTGATTCTTTACAGGTATTAATGCATAGCATTCTTATTAATTTTGCTAGAATTGTGTCAGTTACCAAAATCACTAAAATTTCAAGTGCTGTTATTTAGTCCCAGTGAATAGATTTGCTTTGTTTTGTGTTCTGTCCCGTCAAATTGAAGACAGATTTATGTGCAGCCTTTTGCACATGTGATTGCACGGATGACAGAATCCTTCTGGCATCCCTTAAGTTTCATGTCATCGTCAGTTCAGGCGGAAGCATGTCAGGACAGCAGCAAATACACAAAAAAACAAAAAAAAAAAAAAAAGGCTGAACTAGAATAAAAATATGAAGAACCCTAAAACCTTACAAAGTTTGCCTTCTAAAAGGTTTATACACCTATCTAGAACAGAAAACAAAATCAGAAAGAGAAATTAATGCAAAATCTAAAAATATCTAGAAAAATAATAAAATTAATTCAAATAGCAGCTTTTATATTTAATTTTAGGATATATAGTGGTATTATAAGCGATGTAGTGATACTTTATAAAAAAATATTATTTTAATATATTTATAAATAAAAAATATTTTAAAAAATAATTATAATTACACTTTCAAATACACTCGTAATGACACTTCATAGAAAAACTGGTAACATCAACCTTCATCCATTATGATTTCTATCAATTATATTTTTTAATTATCCTAAAGATAATCTTAGACTCGATGGTTTCGGGTTTCATTTGGAATTTGCGATTATGATTTTATAAGGAGTTCGAGTCAGGACGTGCATTTTTTATAAGAGTATGAAACAATCAAAGTTTTATTTACTCACCTGAACCTATAAAATACATTTTTTAAAGAATGATGTTACCTTAAATAAAAAAATATTTTATAAGGTATCAATGTATAATACTTTTATTATTTTTTCTTACATTTGTTTCAACAACAAGATCAATAAATTATTATTTAGTTTTGTGATTTTGCACACAAACAATGACATGTGATTGATTACACATATGACAAAATCCTTGTGGCATCGCCTGATGTTTCATGACATCATGTCAGTGTTATGTGATCATACTGCAGAGTTTTTAAAAATATTTTTTAATTAAAATAATATTTTTTTTAATTTATCTCTTACATTAATACGTTAAAATCATCTATGTAAAAACCATAAAAATCAACAATTTGTTATTTAAAAAAAAAACACTATGAAAAAACAGATTTCAATACAGAAACGAACCTGTTTCGAATTTTGTTTTACTTTAAACTGATTTTTTTTCTAATGATATTATTTTTTATTTTTTAAAAAGAAAAGGAAAAGGAGTCATAAATTGCATGGACCCACCACCTGAGCTGGGTTGGAAAGAACTCAAGTCGATTTGTTTGTGTGTGGACATCAAATTTAATTATTTTTTTATTTTTTTTGGAATTCTGAAGATAAAATTGCTGTTTTTACTCTGTGAGTAACCAAAGTCCATGGAAGACTAGTGATTCGAATCCATATTATTACAACCCTATGCTAAGACACTTAAAACTAGCCCAAGACCATGAATGTAGTAACATAGTAGGAGGAGATCTGTCTTGGAATTTGAAATAAATCCACCAAATTGGACTTTGAATATTTTTCCTTCCAACTGGTGCAACACTCTGCTTTTCATGCTGAATGATCCTACCTGTTGTGCAAAGCATATGCCTATGGGTTCATAGCTGCTCTCCAGCCAGCGCAGCCTGGCTCAGACAGGGAGTCGGTTGGCTTGGTTCTGCTTTCTGCTTTCTGTTTCTTTAAATGTTGACGGATTAATCTTCCTCGTAGAAGCTTTTTCATTTCAAACAAACCATCCACATTTACATTAATGCAACACGAATAAATTTCTTCTTAGATTCGAACGCAAAGTATTTGCAGCTATATGAGTTTACCATTGAGTTTCCAACGCATCGGTAAGCCAACACATGAATCATGAGCTTCCGGACTTTCGCTCAAGACATTTCGCTAGCATAGCATAGATACAGAAGGAATGCATTTCATTCCCAGATGAGTTTTAGCAATTTGTTTCAAGAATGATGCCTATATGAAGGGTATATCTCCCTGAACTTATTACAGAATCGACGTCTAACTGATTCCGTTGTCCCAAAAAACTGAAGCCTGGTTGCCTGAATGTTACACATTCTAGTGAGCCCTAAAGCTGACTGGGGAAGGGGAAGGAAACAAAAATGAGAGGGAAAAAAAAAAAGGAGGCTTGAACAGAAACAAATTGGTGGAACCAAATAACAACACATGAAAATTCCTATATATTATTTAATCAGTGTACATCTGCATTTGTAATCATTTTCAGTGAGGGAATGATCTTCACCACTTGTTGAAACAACTAACAAGATGCAAAACTGGATGGACCTAGGTGTCAAAGCAAGACTAGAGCAAGAAACACTGCTGATATTAGAAACTGAATTTTTGAAACTGGCAGGTTCACAGTCGCACTCCCTCCTTGAGGAGTCACGGGTCCAGGTGCCACAGTTGTTGTAAATCCTCCATTTGAGTTCGGCGTGTTAGTTGAACTGTTTCAATGCAGAAAGTAGGTGAATTACTATAAAAAGTTTAGTGCAGAATGGATCAACTGCAAGCAGATTCAGATTCTCACCTCCCGGTAAATTTACAGGATCCATAACCTGGAAGAACAAACCATAAATAACTAAATTAGGAACAAAAGCAATAAAAACTATTGATTTGCGGTAGCGATTCCATCGCTTTCTTCCCTCTTGTTAGGAAAATCAGACAGAGGACAGTATGCAAAGAGAATAATATTCAAAGCCCATTTAGCGGGACCTCTGTTTACCACCAAGTACTGGCATTTCAGAGACTATCGGCTGGAACTAGCTTGCTTCATGAGTTCATTTCCAGTTATTTATGTCGTTACAATTAACATGATCCTTAGAACATCTAGAGCGGAGTGAATGTAAGGCACAGCAATGGACATCATGTAAAAATAATATTTGATGCATAGACTTTCAAACCATCTTTCATTAAACTAGAGCATGGTAAAATCCCACTATGCACGGAGAAATTCCCTGTTAAGGAAACCCAGCAGTTCTCAGCATGGAAATAATAGACCAGAAAAATAAGAATAAAAAGCAAGTTCTATCAGAGCATTTTCCTTGGAACAATCAGTTTAGAGTCATCTGCAAAAAGGCACTCAAGCTCACCAAATAAATTAAAGAAATAACGGGAAAATAATAGATGAACGTACTGGGATCAACCGTAGTCGTTGCAGCAGTACCATCAAAGTCGCATGTTGCACCAACAGAACGCTTTTTTTGATAATAGTCATTGTAAGCATAAGATGCATGGTTCTGGTAAGTATTAGGAAGATAGCATGGTTTCCCTTCTTGGATAGCATCGCAGTTAGCCCCTCCTTGCCCACATGCCCAGTCCAGCCCTGCTTGCAACTTACCAGGATCCGCATTTGGTTTCGCAACACAGAAATCAGAATAATTTCCAGTAATTTGATTCGAAGTGCTCAAACTAAAAGTATAAACAGCACTGCCATTGGTAAAAAATAAGCCCCAGTTTTTCTCAGACACGGGCCCAGGCCTCTTGTCTTCATTGAACAACTCATAAATGTATGTGTTGATGGGAACTTTTGGCTGACTAGGTGGTCCTGAATCATTTAGAACTCTCCGAATCAAATTACTATTGAAGGTCTCAGCATTTTCTGCAGTGGCATCAGGTTCATTGGCTCCACCAAGCCAAGGCCAGCCAGTTTCTGTAACTACAATTGAGATCCCAGACATATTCAGAGCTTCTATAGAATAATAGGTTGCATCAACCAAAGCATCAAACATGCTGTCATAGTGAGAAAGAGTGTTGGGGTCAACAATCTGTTTGACCGACGGAAGTGATCGGAAGAGAGCATAATCAAGAGGGAAAATGCCATTTCCAGATGTGTATCCAAAATATGGATATGCGTTTAACATGTAGAACGAGTCTGTGTTTTTCAAGAACTGAAGAATCTGATAAACTGTAGCGCTCCATGAGGAATTAAAGGTGGCAGTTGAGGGGGGGAAAGGCCTTGGGATAATGTCCATGGCTTGAGGGGTTGAAATTTTGACCTGAAAATTTAGATTTGAAGCAACAAGGGCTTTGTGGAGGTAGTTCATGGCAGGAACCAAAACAGGGACAAGATTAGGGATTGAGGTAAGAACCTCACTGCCAACTGCAATGGCTGTAATGCTGGTTGAAGGCAAGTAAGCTGCAACATTTTGATTGATCCATGCTGCTGCTTTTGATGGAGATTCTCCAATTCCTAAGACCTCCTCATTTGTAACACCAACCATTACTTCAATCCCACTGTCTGCAAGGGCTTTCAACATGTGGGCATCAGCATCATAGAGGCGCAGATGAGTAATCTGATTGGCTTTAAGTATTGAAACCACATCTGGAGCCGATGGCATGTTTGAAACATCAGTTCCAAGATTTATTCCTACAAATGCGCCTGCAAATTCAAAAATGTGATTTCAGTAACAAATGGTAAGATGGGTGATCCTATTCTAGAAACATGAACTCTCACATCCAAATTTTCCTTCTGAAAATGAAAATTTTCAGATACTCACAAGCGTTAGTTACTAAAGTTCCAGGGCCTCAAGATAAAGACTCAGCTTTTCTAGAGCAGATTGAGCTCCTTGTCTAATTAGCTTTATCTAATCCTGACTTTGCTCTTGATATGTACAAAGAGAGTAGCAAAAGGACCATAATAAGTTTACCAAGTACCTGATGCGTAGCTGAAAATGCCTACAATAAACAAAAGAAGATTTCCAAGCACCATCCAATCCAAGAAAACTTCAATCCAGATTCTACTCTAATCTCTAGCTCTTAGCTTTAAACTGCCAAACGTTCAGCAAACACAGGCAAAATGTAATAAGAAATCAATGGCCAGAAAGCACGGTCTAGCTGAAGCTGGTAATACAAAGACAGAAACTTGTAAGGATTCCAAACATGGAGTTAGGAGTAACCCGGAGATCATAAATCAATAGCCTCCGAAACTATGTAAAGTGCCAGGTATCACATAGAAAGTCCGAAAACAACTAGGAAGTACAGCAAAATAGGTCGCACGGGGAAATAAACATATACATGAATCAAATCCATTTTTGCGAAAGGGGAAAGGGAGGTGTAAATAACACCATATGGCAGAGAATACTATGTATTCATGTCCATGTATTCACATTGACCAGAAAATTATGATGTGCTCACCATCTGAGAATCCACCCCACCTTCCTGCCCATCCAAAAGACCTTACAATCAAATTCGTAACAACCCCTCTTTAACAGAGAAAAAGTAATACTAAGCCGATGCATGGACACTGCCTTTAAATATGTGAGAATTCTCAATGCAGCAAATTTCGAGCAACCAAGCACATGCTAGAGTGAGAATTTAGTGCAAAATTAACTCCACAAGTCCATGCCTACATTAACTCTTGGAGAAAAAAGACAAACTTGGAGATAAATTTCAACTTCAAGAATCCAAAGAACTCCACAAACAGCAAGCAAAAACCCAGAAAGCCTTGCATCTTAAAAAACCCGGATGCCAAAACCCTAAACAAGCACCCAGATGCCTAAATTGCAAAGAAAAACATCACATAGCAAAGAACCCAGATAAGAAAACCAAGAAAAGACTCAAAACAGTATCTGGTCTCAACAAAGCAGAAACGCTCCAAGAAACCAAACCAAACCCTGTATGCAACTTTCAAAGAGTTAACAAATTTTTATGTAGCCACAAAAGGCAACTACAATTCCTCCTACTCAAAAAACTAAACGTTGATCCTGTACAAAGAATCTGATATTCAATCTACACAGATAAGAATAGCCCCACTAATGTAAAGGCATCATCTTTCTGTGGATAGAATCAAAGAGGCAGAAGAACACACACACACTTTTCTAGTCTTAGAACACATACTTATGTCTTAACATTAACTCTTTCATTAAATACATTAAGTGTACTTCCAAACACACCCCACCCTACTAAACTAAATATAGAAAATGAGTTTAGATTTCATTATAAGGTTACCAGATATGAAACAAACCTCTGATGGCAGGCTTTGTTGTCACTGAGCTTGACCAATGTTAGTAGCCAACATGACCAAATCCAAAGACCCTGCAGATTTTTGCTGTCTGTTGTTTTGTCGTATTTCCTTTAAGAATGTCCTTTTCTGGGGCAAATCATATGGATGTCATGACTGTTTATTTTTAGTTCAAACTTAATGTAAGAAGAAATTAGAGTTATTGTATTAAATAATATGGCCTTTATGTGATTTTGTTTTCCCTCCAAAAGTCATTTTTATTAGCTTGAAAGGGATACGAATGGTCAAAAGGTTACGGTTTTGGCTGTGGAAACAGGAAGGTGATAAAAGCAGAGAAAAAGGAATTAAATTGAATTCAAGTGGCCATTAATGAGTATGCTTGTCTTCAACACCAAATTCAGAATTTTTTTTGGGACCAAATAGAAAAAAACAAATTCAGGCTATTCGAAATGGGATGTCAAGGCATATTCCCTTGTGTTAGCTTTGATAAGCAGCAAGAAACAGAAACAAAGAATATTCAGCTCATGCAGCCAAATTAGAGACAATCTACATTCCAAGCTCAAAGAGGACCGAAATTGAAGGGAGCGTCAATGTGACGGCATAAAATCCCCGCAAAAGTTTTAATCTCGTCGGGTGGAGCCCTAAAAGAAGTAAAGAGCATGATTGTGTGACATCAAAATGTCTGATTGCAAATCCGATTAGATATGGGGCCAAACATTGCACAGAAAGAAAAATTTGATGCTCTCGCTTAGTTGTAAAGTGAAATGCAGAGGGCACCAAACGTCAAAAGCACCTCCTTTTTTACACTTGTTGGTCCCCTATAAACACCACTTTTGCTAAAAAGACAGGGATTCAAAACAGCTCAGCTGTGCCGTTGCCACATTTGCAGGGAACTAGACCATCAGGGATCAGGGTGGAAATGCCTCCCAGCATTTTGCATCATTAAACACCCTCACGATAGAGGACTTCAAAAGCAAATGACTAAATCAACGAATTTTTTGATGTTTTTGAATTCAAATCCTTCCACACAACAGGATTAACTGCAATAACAATAAAGTATTCTACAAAGTTTAAACCAAACGCCAACAAAACCTAGATCAAATCCATCTGATAGAACAGCACTCACATCAGTAAACATAATCCAAAAGACAAGCAGCATTCCAAACATCTGTTTCCATACAGGGTTTTAAGGACTAGGAGATCTTTCTCCATTTGCTTCCCTAGGATATTCATCATGATTTGGGCTGCGGCTTCTGCTTCTTCTTGGGCTGCGGCTTCTGCTTCTAACTGGGCTCCGGCTCCTGCTCCTGCTCCTAACTGGGCTCCTGCTCCTAACTGGGCTCCTGCTCTGACCCCTATTTGGAGTTTGGCTGTGGCTCCTTGATCTCGAATATGGCCTCTCTTGACTGTACCTCCCCTCTTGGGGTGAAACAGATCTGCTTCAAAGCAAAAGGCCAGACATGAACATTTAAAGTGGGAGTAGTGGATTGTCAAAAGGTACAGCTCTATGCACCTCAGTGGGGCAATGGCAAGACATGTGACAAACCACAGAGAGTATCCTATTTCTATAACAATAATCCTACATCAGACAGGGCAATTCAGTTATAGGGCAAAGAGGCTAAATAAATAAGAGCAAATCAGAAACCAGGGAGGTGATATCGGATTCAGAACTAATAAGGAGTGCTTCACGGTGTTTCACAAGCAGTTTGGAACAGCTATACACACTTGCTTTTGGAAGCAAAATGCATGCAACTTCCTATACAAGGAACAAATATTCGGTGCCGAAAAAAAATAAAAATAAAACATGAATAATTCAATAGCAACTGGAAAGAAATAATTACATACCTTGAGTGATGCCTTCTTTTCGGAGGAGGGGAATAATACTCTCGACTACGGGACGGGGATCTTGCATGGCGTGGAGGTGGAGAACGAGAATGGCGTGGTGACCGAGAATAACGAGGAGGTGATCTTCTTCTATCACGAAATCGACCCCTGTAGGAAAATGAAATCATTTGGAGGATTATCAAAGAAGAAAACTATGGAAGATTATTGCATACACTCAAATCATAAAATACAACCCTGAATTGGGACCAAGAGAGCTTTAAAACAAGTCCTGATCACACAATTTATAGATTAAAAAAATACAGGTCTCATGAACATCCTTATATCATGTCATGGCATGATTGGCATGTGAAACAACTCCACCTTATAATCCACAAATTCGGAAACCAGAACAATCTAACAAAATAGCTAATCTTATCATTTTGAATTTGTTGAAGTTTGTTTTCCAAAAGAAAAATTCAAATCATTGAGCCCTGAAATATATCATTCCAGATGCATGTTAGCAATGCCTCCATGCTCTCAACTCAACTCGAAATGAAAAACAAAGTAGGAAGAAAGAGATGTACAAATAAAACACTGCCATTTCAGCAATCATCTTATACCGCAACTGAGTAGAGAAATAGTTGTTTAAGGAAAAATATCCATGCCAATCAAAATCAATCCCATCAGGCAAGCCAACAAAGAAAAGATGGTGTCTACCTTGTACGCTCCCTTGTTCTCATATCCATTGGCTTCTTCCTATTCTCCTCAGCAAATACAACAGTCAACTCCCGGCCAAGAAGAACTCGACCATCCATATGATGTTTTGCCTCAGCAGCATCATGAGGATCTGCAAATTGGACAAAGCCAAAACCACGGGGTTCCCTGTCAAAAGAAGACGATAAAGAAACAAGTTGAAGATGAGTGTCACCATCTGCTACAAAAACAGGGGCTGAGCACGGGAACCATAAGCCTTTTGCCAATGAAATGTACCAACATAATCCCCATTATATGAAGGTCATGATATGAAAAAGCAAGCACACTGCTGACCTTGCAAGTGTCAGTTTAAAGATGACTTGAAACTCTTCAAGACTTGGAACCTCTTCACAATGTATTCAAACCCAACTTCCTTCAAATCTTCACTATCATTAACATCATCTTCAAAAGAACTCTAATTACTTGATTGATGTCTTCAAAACTTTAATTTCACTGTTAAATCTCAAGAACTTCAATCAAGGAACCCAGCTTATGATTACAGGAGTATATCATTAAGAGATGACCTAAAAGAAATTTGGAGGAAGGGGGGGTTATAGGGCCTGCTTGGAGAAAACCAAACAGATTGCTGAACATTGTGTGAATTTCACAAAAATTATGAGAATGATAACATCAAAAAGTTTCAAAAAATTGATAGTTCAAGCTAATAAGTTTCTGATGCAGTGCAGGAAGGAAATCAGAAAATACAAAAACAGGACAAGCTGAGTTACTTCTAAGGGAGAAGAAAAAGGAAGAAAGAAAAACAGAAAGCTGTGGTAAGAACTTAACATTATTTGTCCCATCTGTTTCACAAGGGGAATTAATTTTGAAAAAGAAACCAAACAAGACTATTGACTCCATTAACCCCAAGGAACATAAAGACACCATGATTACAAAAAGCAAAACCCCAATGGAATTTTTTTAACGAAATAGTAAGAAAAAATGAAATATCAGCAAACAACTACATACATGAACAGCTAAAGTAATTGCTCACCCAGTATAATAATCTCTAGGCAAGTAAATGTCCTTGAGAGCACCAAATTGTTCAAAGGGTCTGCGAAGGTCTTCTGGCCTGCAAAAAGCATAAAAGTAATTGGCATGTATTTATGATAGAAACACGCATAAAGTTTATGGTCCCAAAATACTCAGCTATTAATAGGAAGTGGTGCATACTGCATAATGGCAAGTTCAGTTGTGGATAGGTTCCCACTCTCGGCAACATGAAAGTCACCAGTTGAATCGTTAACTTGTGTGAAGTTTCTCTCCGCAAGTAGACAAAATAACTGTCATCACTACTCCTGTCTCTTGTGCACATATAAAACTATCCTTAGGTGGCAACTAGTGTTATGGCCCACTGGCACAAAGCCCTGAGGCCACATAGATGCATTGTTCATTATGTCCTAATAAGCACCTAAAATCAGGAATGATTATTACGCAAACTTAGCACTCTAACCTTCTATGTGCCTAGCCAGTCTCAGTTGGACAAGTATAAAGGCAAGAAAACACAGATGTTGAAGCAGAAATTTTTATACTAGCCACTATTTGCAAAAAAAAAAACAAAGAAAGAAAATCTAAAAAAAATGTTAAAGAGCAGAAGTTATGGGATAGCGAACCTGCAATCATGACGAAGGTTGCGAACTAGGAGGCTAGTAGGAAGATCCCTGCTACGACCACCATAACGTCCCCGAGGACTAGGACTCCGTCCCCTTCTACCATAGCCCCTTGGAGGCGATGGGCTATAACTCCTTCCCCTCATTTACACAAAATTGTTTGCTCTCTCTGTGCAATTTAAACTTAGCAGTCAAGGAAATAGTATCATAACGAAGAAAAAACCCAACCAGAGTAAGAAACTATTAAATCATGCGCAATAAATTCAACAACCAGCTTCATATGATAAATAAATTTTATATAACTTAAGCAAACAACTTTCCACTAACACAGCACGTGAAGAGTTCAAGGCCTAAATTGATCTTAGCATGTCATACATCAATTCAACGACACTAAATGTCAAAGATTACACTTACGTTAAACAAACCCATGATCGCTTCCTTTCAATACCTTGTCTTGATTATCCTAGTCAATTTAACTCCACTATCAAACGAGTGCTATTCTTCATTGAAATCCCTACTTCCACAGCTTTTATAGATGACATCCAGTTGCTCATTGTTGTTATCTTTTTCTACTTTCATACATCAAAGATTAACACTTTGGTTAACAATGGCGTTTACACATCATATAGTACAACAACAACTCACAACCTTAAAATATAAAAGAAACCCATCAACGATACCATTAACCTAGGCATGTAATGTAAGAAACAACCCTAATCCATCTTCTCCTTGCTAATAACACATCAAACCCATTATATTCTTCATGTTTTTCCAGCAAACCCTAGCATTTACAGATATGAAGCCATTAATTATATTCTTTCTTAACAAAAACCCATTAACCTAAATAGAGCATTAAACCCTATCAAGTTCCATGTAATTCATGAAATCAGAATTAATTAATTAACACTAATATTCGAGCTCTAAAAGGGTAAAATAAGCTGCAGCTAAACAGAGATCGAAACGACAGCAAGAATCTATGACAGAAAAAGGGGAGTAAGGAAAGAAGGAGAGAGAGACCTGTGAAATTGAGAATAAGGGTTTTATGGAGGAGAGAATTTGTGAGCTGACGGCGATGTGGAAGCGATAACGGATGCGAGAAGAAAAGAGTAAGATTGTGTAGAGAGGTTGTAGATATATTGCCACACAACAAGGGTAAAGGTTAACTAGGGTTGAGTTAATATGTTCTATGCCTTTGGACTTGTGGGTCCTATTTGAGGTCTACTGATCTAATGGCTAAGATTTTTTTTGTAAATTGATCACGATGGTGGTATTTTGGTATGGGAAAAGATACCCAACAAAATTATTGAAGATATTATAGAGAGTTAAAAAAAAAAAAAAACTAAATTTTAAGAATGTATCCTCTACATTAAAATGTTAATCCAATGTTTATATTTAAAAAATTAAATAATAAAGAAACATACCTAACGACCCGGCCAGCCTCATAAAGTTATTCTAGCGATTAACAGCGGTTAAATGGTATGAAATAAAAAGTTTGATTTATGGATTTGAAGGTGAAGATGCACATGGTGGGTTTAATTAATTAGAAATGCAGGCTGGATATATATAGGAGAAGGCCAAGGAAGTGAGTCTTGAAAGATGCCCTTAATTTGCTTAATTAGAAATGCTTCAAGATAAACATTAATATTCACTATTACAGACAGACGGAAGGGAAGGTGGATGCAGGGGAGCTCCTGATCGATCTATGAAGGATATTGGAAGATCAGTTCATCAAAGGTGTTTGATATTCTATCTCTTCTGTTCATTGCAACTTTGGCTGTTTATAATTAACCTTACTACGTGCATAGCCTTAATTTCTACTGGCTGGAAAATTGCTAATAAACATAATCCTAATCTAATCGAAGATAGTTTCGGGTTTTAACAGGCAGCTCGGCATCATCAGCCTACACAGAAGGAAGGAAGAAGGTAAATCTTAAGGAGTTCCTTACATTCCTCGATCGGAGAAAACAACGTGAATCTCACAGGTGTGAAGGTTATAATTGAAACTAAGGACTCGGGTCATATATATGCTAAGCCTCCTGATCTCCCCTTTTGAAAATTTACGTCAATCTCTTTCTTTTGTTAGCATGATCATCAGCACTAAAGTAAAACCATCGTTGTTAACTCTGTGTCGCTTCGCAGGAAAACTTTCAGCTAATCTAAGCTAGGTTTTTAGTTAGGGAAATAAAAAGAAGAATAGATTGAACTGATAACCTCCGAGCTGAGTGATTCAAGTCATTTTCTGAGTCGGTTTTGGATAGATCTAACAATCATGAGTAAAACCATTCCATTGGCCGTTTT
>Ga0325401_1004678_pt1 | contig 12950 bp, 7 predicted proteins | sample PopdelMetagenome_FD_205666 | JGI IMG/M metagenome (GOLD analysis project Ga0325401, IMG submission 205666) | Populus deltoides microbial communities from Bellville, Georgia, United States - Xylem-PdKOR-R2 | ecosystem: Host-associated > Plants > Phyllosphere > Stem > Wood/Secondary xylem | place...
CTCTCTCTCTCTCTCTCTCTCTCTCTCTCTCTCTTTGTGTTACCTGCACCAAACCTCCCTTTCTTTCTTCTTCACACAATTGTTCTTGCATTAATTGTAATTCTGGGAATTTTACGGCTCCATTTTGTTTGTCAATACAGAAGGTGGAGAGGAGAATTTGGAGGGTTTTAACACATAAAAAGAGGGCCTTTTTTTGGTAATAGTAATTGACAGTCTATTTTCTTGGGAGTTTTTGTTCAAGAGTATATCGGTACTTCGCGAGACACCGAATTAATTTCTTTTTTAATGTAAAAACAAATGTTTAGACGAGGATAACAATTTTTTTTTAAATAAAATAAAAATTCAAGAGTTAAGTTATTAATTTTATTGAATTTAATAACCTAAGTTAATTAATAATATGATAAAAAACCACAACATTAGATTAAAAAAAAATAGCTCGAGTTAAACTGGGTTAACCTGTAAAACTTGTGACCTGACACATGAGATCAGAATAACTCCATAAAATGATGAAAATGGAAAAACTCAATTGTAAAAAAAGACCTAAGCTAACCTCAATTAATCTTTCAAACCTGTGACCCGAATCTTGAGGTTGGAATTATCCTATAGCAGGCAAACTTAAAAAATTATGAAATTAAATTCTTGGTAAATGAAATCCCGAGTAATAAAATGTTGCTCGAGGGATGAAATTAAAAAAGAAAGTTCCAATAAAAAATTATAAAAAAAAACAAATATAAATTTAAAGAATAAGGATCAAATCTGATATAAAACAAAATGAAATAAAATATTGAAAGATGCAATTGAACAAATAACTCAATTAAGAAGATGGTTAGAACAAAAAAAAATCAAAATCAAAAGAATAGATATCAAATCTAACATATAAAAAATCAAATGAGGATTAAATTGAAAGAAAAATTCAATTTCATAAATTATTTAGAATTAAAAAAATAGAAATAAAAAGAAAATGAACCAAATTTGAAAGAAAAACAAATTAGTGGCAAGCGTGGAAATCAAGAAGAGAGAGGGAAGAAAGAAAAAAAGAAATGATCACAGGTGTGAAATCTAAGATTGTTTTGTCACATGTGTCACCTAAGAATGGAGGAGATGCCATGGGAATTGAAAAGCTATTGTGGAAGCTAGAGTTTAGCTGTTAGATGATGTCGTACACATTGTTCGAATAGCACTAGCGTACCATGCACGTCCACATGTTCTACACGCACAATCAATTTTTAAATATAAAATAATATTTTACATATTGTAAAATACTAACTTTTCATTGATCAAATGTGATAACAAAAAAAAAATCATAATGAAAAGACCAAAAATCCTCTAGACCTAAGTTAAAGATAATTTGAATTGAATAGTAATGTGGTTATTTTATCGTGCTTTGAAAATGAAAAAAAGACGAAAACCTTCTTACCCACCAACACGTAATTCTTTGCCTAAGAGGGTATATTAGTATTTTACTGTGAAAAAGACAACAAAAAAATTGATGCCCATGCCAAATTGTTTTATTGATAAGGTAAAATGATAATTTCACTATTTTAATCCATAATATTAATGAGTCTAGAGCAATAGTAAAAAACCTATAGTAAAACATCTACTCTTTTTAGTTTCTTATAATTAACTTTTGCATTTTGGTCAACCATGTAGAATAAATTATTTAGTTAATTAAATAATTTTTGTTTTTTATATTAGGTCTTACACATAATTTTATTTTAACCTTAGTTTTATAGACGTTAAAATAACTTGCTTTTTATGAAGATCTATTTTTTTTTTATTTTTCATGCAAAAATTCATATCACAACAGTTTTAACCAAATATTTTTTTTAAACCTACGTTTTTTAAAACCTTAACTAAAAATGTTTTTCTTAAACCTACTTTTTTTTTTAAAAAAAATTATGATTAAAAAAACTATCACAATATCAAACACACACTAAGATAATTGACATGCACTACGTCCTAGGTTGGAATAATTTTTTCTTAATGTAAAAATAAATAAATTTAGGCATTGTTAAAGTATTTTTTAACAACAAAAAAATCTTAATTATTGAATATTTTTTTGTCAAGATAATTTGCAGAATGACTTTTTCATAGAACTGTATATTTTTTTTGTAATTTATGTTTTAATTACATTATATGCATGTATATAAAATAACCTTGATTAGTGAGAGTTGTTAGTTGAAACTAATAGCTATAATTTATTAATTTAATTTTGCACTTATTTAAATTACCAATAATAATTGGACTATGCAAATAGAAATTGATTGAGTGTTTAACATTATTTTCATTTTTATTGTATGTGTTAGATTATTATTTGTTTAATTTAGAATGGAGTGACAATAAATATCATCTAAGAGTATTATTGTTAATTTGAACCATAAAGACAAATTAAGTAAAAAGAATTACAATGTTTGGCTTTGTAAGATTGAGTTTCTCCTGGAAGAGTAAGAAATGCTGGAAACAATCACATAATTGATGATTGAATCTAAGCAAGACAACACTGCTCAGCATAGACTTGATATAGAAGCATATGAAGGCTATAAGCGCAATGATCATGTAACTCACATTCTAGTATTGAGTAGCATGAAAAATGATATAATGCTACGTTTTGAAAGACATCGTTCAGCCTAAATGTTCAATATGGGGGAACCTCCACTACTAGACTTCATTAGTTAACCCTTAAATTTGATGGTAAGAATTATCAAAATCAGATGATGAGGTAACATCTTATAATCATGTCTAACATGATTAGTGAATTGAGGGGTGTTGGGTATGAGATGACTGATGAACAATAAGTCCAAGTTATGATTCACTCTTTGCCAAACAATTAGGAATATAAACGTGTTAACCTTACCCATAATGACAAAATCAAGACTTCTGATGATATTGCTCGTTATGTTGAGCTTGAAGAAGATCGACTTTTTACTAAAAAGCCTGTAAACGAGGATTTCATATTTGAGACTAAGATGCAAGGAGTACATGACTTTGAATGTAAAAAAAGGTAAGAGTAAAGATCCCAAACATGATAAGAGAGGAATAGAAGTAAGTTATAGTAGATAGAAGTGCAAGAGTGAAAAACACGACAATAAAAAAGGCAAGAATATGAGTTGTTTGCATTATGGTAAACCTAGTCACTTTTCTCGTGATTAAACTAAGCCATAGGTAATGTTTAACCACAATCATCCCTCTAACTTATACGTTAGTAGTTGCTTAATGCTTGTTGAATCTGTTTCTTTTTGGACTATAAACTTAGAAGCAATCGACCATATAGCAAATGATCGAACAACCTTTATGGAATTTTATTGAATTTCAAAGGGAAGTAGATACATGTACATGAGGAATAATGTTTTTGCTGTTGTGCTTGTGATCGGTACCTGTAAATTGGATTTACGGGCAGATGCACACTCTATCTTCATGAAGTACTTTACGCTCCAGAAGTTCAACAAAATCAAGCGTTTGTTCTTGTTTTACTATAATTAGGCTTTTATATTGTATTTATTGGTTGTTGTGTGAAAATATATCTAAATAATATTTTTTATAATTCTAGTTTTGTATTAAATGGGTTTATGGTGTTGGACACCGTTAATGTATTTATTAAGGATGATGCTTCTATTTATATTGTTTGAAGTTCTAGCATTACTAGTAATAGTGATGTTGTAAATTGGCATGCTAGATTAGAACACATTGGGCAAGACCAATTATATAGATTGACAAGAGCTTGTCTTTTTGGATCACTTATTGAAGTAAAATTGCTTGTTTGTGAGTATTGCCTTGCTAGAAAAGCAACTAGATTACCATTTGGCAAAGCTAAAAAAGCTAGTAGTCCATTACAGCTTATCCATTCAGACATTTATGACCCAATGAATGTGAGGGCAAGATATGATGCGAATTATTTCATCATATTTATAGATGATTTCACATGATTTGCTCATGTTTATTTGATTTCACACAAGTCTGAAGCATTGTATTACTTCATTCGATACACCAAGTTGATAGAGAATAAACTAAGCACAAAGATCAAAGTTTTAAGAACCAATTGAGGATATAAATATCTATCTGAACATTTTTTTTAAAAAAAATATGATGAAAATGGTATAGCTAGATAGCTAACTATTCCTTATACTCCACAACAAAATAGTGTAGCAGAAAGGAGAAATATAACCCTCTTTGACATGGTTAGGTTAATAATGGTGCACGCTAACTTACCAGTTTCCTTTTGAAAAGATGCATTATTGATTACTACCTATATACTTAATCGTATGCTCTTTAAATTCATCTCATCCATCCTGTATGAACTATGGAATAACAAAAAACCTAATATAGGTTATTTGCACCTATAGGGGTGTGCAACTTATATTCACAATAATTCTCATGAATATGAGAAACTTGGTCCTAGAAGGAAGAAATGTATCTTTATAAGATATTCTGAACATTCCAAATAATTTTTATTTATTGGTGAAAAGGCTGATGGAAGAGTGATGGAGATTGAGTCGAGTGATATTGTATTATTAGAAAAGGATTTCCAACGACAGGTAAGGTTAATAAAGATTTTTAATTATATGAAATGGAAGATTTAGACAATAGCACAACATGCCATTCAATAGAAGACTTAGAGGAAACTCGTAATCCTCTTGGAAATAGTGGGATTGAAATTTTATCTATTCCTACTCTCATGGAGCAAAATCATGAGCAATCTTAACCTCGTAGAAGCATTCGTGAACCAATTCCTCATCGTTGATTCGAGATGAAGGGGGAAGTGTTCATGATTGATCCATAAGATGATGAAGAGCCTACAACATTTAATCATGCTTTGTCTGGTCTTAAAGCAAGAGAATGGATTAAAGCTATAAAAGAAGAAATGGAGTCGATGAAAACTAATGAAGTTTGAGACTTGGTCGAATACTATTAGGACAAAAATCCATTGGAAATAAATAGGTTCTTAAAATTAAATATAAGACAGATGAGTCAATAAAATGTTTTAAGGCTTGATTGGTAGCGAAAGGCTACACTCAAGAAGATACATTCTCACTAGTTGTGAGGATTACTTTAGTTTACCTCATTTTAGCTATAGTCGCATATATAGACTTGGAGTTGTACCAAATAGATGTTAGAACTGCATTTCTTAATAGAGAACTAAATGAGGAGATCTATATAGATCAACCTTTAGGATTCGAATCTAAAGGACAAAAGCGCAAAGCATGCAAGCTTTAAAAATCTATATATGGTCTTAAGCAAGCTTCTAGACAATGAAATGTCAAATTTCATCAAGCTATCCTTAAGAATGGTTTTACGATGATGGAAGAAGACTATTGCATGTATTTAAAATGTTCTAAAAATAATTTTATAATATTGTCCTTATATGTTGACGACATCTTAACAGCCAGAAATAATAAAGAAATGATTGATACTACTAAAAGGTGGTTATCAATAAACTTTGAAATGAAAGAAATGGGTGAGGCTAACTATGCTCTTGGTGTGAAAATCGTAAGAGATCAGGCTAAAAGGCTTTTTGGTTTATCTCAAGAGACTTACATCAAAAAGATGTTAGAGCACTATCATATACAAGATAACAAACTAATGAACACCTCTGTTGATAAGAGCTTGAGTTTGAGCCTGAACCTGAGTCGTGATATGTGTCCCAAGACTTTAGAAGAAAAGGAGAAAATATCCAGAATACCTTATGCCAATGTCGTCAGTAGTTTGATGTATGCAATGATGTGCACACGTCCTGATATATGTTATGTCATTGGATTAGTTAACTGATATCAATCAAACCCTAGTCAGAAACACTGGATAACAGTTAAAAGGATTTTATGATATTTGAAAGGAACTTCAAATTACATGTTATGGTACCAAGGAAAGAAAGATTTATGATTAATTGGTTACTCAGATGCTGATTGGGGAGGACATGTTGACCAGTCCAAATCAACTTCAGGATATGCTTGCTTAGTGATAGTGAAATACTATGGAGGAGTAAGAAACAATCTTGCATAGCTTTATCAACAATGGACGCTGAGTATATAACTTGTTCTGTAGTAACACAAGATGCTGTTTGGTTAAAAAGTTTCATGCATCACTTGAAAATTGTCAAATCAATGTCAAACCCAATAACATTTTACCGTGATAACTGTTGCAGTAGCTGTGGCAAAAGATTCAAAATACCATGGAAAGACCAAACACATCAAGATGAGATATCACTATATTAGAGATGCAATTACTAAACATGATATGATCCTAAACACATTTCTACAAATTCTATAGTTGCAAATCCACTTATAAAACCAACAGTAATGGATGCATTTGTTAGACATATGAGATCCATCAACTTATATAGAATGTAATTGTCAATATAACTAGTTTTAAGGGTCATATAAAGGTTTACAATGATTGAATAATGAATAAATTCCATTAGAATATCATGTTATTCATTATTTGTTTTATGGAATATACTGTGGGTATGTAGTATAATTTGTTAAGGATGTCGATGGACTAAGATTGACTCACTCACATGAGCAATCACCTTTAGCATTTGTAAGGTGAGTAGAGATTAGATTATTTGAGTTTTAATACTCAATAAGTGACTTGGGCCTAGTGGAAGCAATTTGAACTTAAAGTAATTATGAAGAAGTCGTCATGGTTAGGACCAAAATGAGGTTCTTGAATAAAAAAATCAACACAAATAAATCCCCACCATTCATGTGTATATTATGATTTAAGCCGAATGAAATTATTTATCTGACACTAATGACAATGAACAAATGAGAATTTCTGATTTGACGTCTATATTTTTTATGACAAGATTAAGACTTCTATAGTGTATTTCCTCTAACAAGGAAAGCAACAACATACACTTTTTTTCTACGGATAAGAAAAGAGTAAGCTTCGCTATAGGATGTATTTCATATTACATGTGCTAACGCCTTTATAAGAATAGTGAATAGATCCCTATTTCTTTATTATGTGAGTCCTAGAGATTTTGTATAAGATCTCAATATCTTACCCTTTGTGACTTTTGACTGTATCATGAGGTGATGTGTAAATGTTCGCTATTTTAAGAGTGTATCCTATGGTCATGGAATGATTCGACTTAAGGAATACTCATAGGAAAGCAGTTAATTCAGATTTGACTGATATAGGAGGGAAAGAAAAAGTAATTTTTTTTCTACAGCTGTTACTTGTATTTACCGACCAGGATCATATCACTTGAATGAATTTGATATGATTTATGTAAGCCCCAAGCCCAAGCCCAAGCCCAAGTCAGCCTAAACCCAACCTAAGTTAACCTAGGTATAAAAGGAGAAGTTGGAAGAGAATTATTTTTTTCTCTTCTAATTCTTGCGGTTGTCATGACCCTCTCTTCATCAAACCAAGAATTTTAGTTTTTGATCTTGAATTTTTAGGTTCAAGAAAGGTGGAAGTAACAAGTAAGTGGTTTTCTCTCATGTTATTTTTTATTATGGTTTGTTTATGAAAGGATTAAAGAAGAGATTAGGGTTTATAAAAATTTGAAGTTTATGTTGTTAAGATTGATTTATGATTATAATGAGTTTAAGGTTAAATGATTGATTTTGGGTGTGTTGTTAGAAATAAGAATTTGTGAATTGATTTGTTACGGGTTAAGGAACTCATTTCAACTTTTCTAGAAAATCTGAACAAAATGGTCTTGGAGTTGAAGATGATGAAATTTTATTTTGCTATGTGATTTATGAAAATTATAGTTTAGTCCCTAAACTTTGAAAAATTATAATTTGACCCCTAAATATATATTTAGGATTCTGGGCAGTATTATTATGAGGTTAAGGATGATAATCTCAGTTTGATAATGGATTTGGAATATTTTCAGTTTGATCCCTTAATTTTGGAAATTTACATTTTAGTCCCTGAAATTTAAAAAATTACAATTTGGTCCTTAGTTCATTTCTGGACAGAATTGAGGATGGTTTATGGGTGAAATTTCAGTATGGTTATGTATTTACAGTTTGGTCTAATTTTGATAAAATTATGTTTTGGTCCCTGTTTTTGGAAAATTATCTTTTAATTTCTAAACTTAGGAGACTAAACCTGGTTTTCCTTTATGCATTAGACTATTTTATTTTTGTTGTTTTGGGTTGTTTTTTAGTATATTTTTTATATTTATTATAGGTTTTCCTAACGATCCTCAATAGGTTTTTCGGGTTTTTCATCTGATATTCCTTTTAGTTCTATATATTGAGTGAGTTAGATAATTTTTAATATGCATGTAATATAAATAAATATGTATGTTGATTATGTGATGAGTACAACTGGTTAATTTTTTGAATATTTATATATGTTGCTTTATTTTCCTAGTATTCATTTATTCTTGAATTTGCACTCGCATCCCATTGAACTAAATTCTATTCGATATGATATACATTGCTTTGATAATTATGCGAATATCTATTATATCTTGATATAGGACTTGTAAGTAACTCCATACAAACAGAGACTAGTTAGTTTACGTGTACATATTATTTTGTATACCTAGCTGGTGAGAGAGACATCAGCCTGTGGCGACTGATTCTCCCACAGTGGTCACCTTTGGGTGTCATATGGTCGTCTTGGGGTGTTATCTGGTCACCTTTAGATGTCAACTGATCTCTGACATGTATTCTACTATTTTATGTAATATGCTTAGTATGTATACGTATATCAAGATAAATCGACTTGCAAACTATTAATATCTAAAATATATATTAAATGTTATTATCTCACCGAGTTGGTTGAATTGACTCCTCATTTTTAATATTATTTTAGGTTCTTAGTTTCTATTAGCATGTGGACTTTGTTAAGTGTTTCTGCTTTTTCAGTTTTAGTCGGTATGCCTTACTTGTTTTGCGAGGCTTTCCTTTTAGTTTTGATTTAATGTCTTAGAAGCTCCACTATTACTTTATTTTAATTAATTTTAGATTTTGACAATGTAATGAGCATTATTGATTATTGTTTTAATTATTGATAAGAAGTTTTGAACTATCATTTGGTTTCATTAGTTTTGAATAATATAATATTTCTGAAGATTATAAAATGCTGTGTATTTTTAAATAACTTGTTCTTTTGATATGTCCATTCTAAGGTTTAACATAGGTGGGGTATCCTTTCGATACCGCTCCTATGTTGCTGGTTATGGACATGAGATTTGGGTCGTGACAATTTAGAATACTTGTATTTGTAAGGATATATTGAGCATGAAATTTTTTAGTCAGTATGCCTTACTTGTTTTGCGAGGCTTTCATTTTAGTTTTGATTTCATGTCTTAGAAGCTCCACTATTATCTTATTTTAATTAATTTTAGATTTTGACAATGTAATGAGCATTATAGATTATTGTTTTTGTTTTAATTATTGATAAGAAGTTTTGAACTATCATTTGGTTTCATTAGTTTTGAATAATATAATATTTTTGAAGATTATAAAATGCTGTGTATTTTTAAATAACTTGTTCTTTTGATATGTCCATTCTAAGGCTTAACATAGGTGGGGTATCCTTTCGATACCCCTCCTACGTTGCCGGTTATGGACATGAGATTTGGGTCGTGACAATTTAGAATACTTGTAATTGTAAGGATATATTGAGCATGAAATTTTTTAGGGATTAAATTATATTCAGTCATATGTATCTAAAAATGTTTGGGGTTATAGAAGTGCATTTTAAAGAGTAACTTATTTTGAGGTTGATATATCTTATATGACCTATATTAAGTTTCTATATTAGAGCTCTTTTTATTGTGTGCTTTAGGTTGCACAATCCATTCACCTATATGAAATTCTTATGCAAGTTTGAATTATAACGTATTAGATAAATTTAGTCCTTCATAAAAGAGTAAAAAATATTGATTTTTTGGTTAGATCTGGTTTGCCCTATGGGATGAGCCTGATTCAAGAATTTAGAGGAGTTGTGAAGCAGTTGCAACTGCTTCACACAGTTACTAAAAGAAGTAATTGTTTCCTGTAGATTTATAAATAGGGCCATAACCCACGTTAAAAATAAAGTAATGCAAAAAATATAATTATTCTATATTTTTTTATCCAACTTTTTAAATTAATTTAATAAAATTTATAAAGATGTTCGTACTATGAAATATCTTTTTATTAATTCTAGTAATCAAAATAACATTCAAGCAATTGATCTTGGAACAAAAAAAAAAAAAAAAGAATTATCAAGTCAGCAGTAAATTTTCTTCATACTTCAGTTTGAATAAAATTTAACCATGTAGTTTAGCTCTGATTAAAACTTGAGAAGAAGATTGCGGACTTTCAATTTACCGCCCTTCTAAAATAGCTCATAGCTTTATTTCGACGCCTGTTATAAAAGGGACATGTACGACGAGTGCATGACATGCAGCATAAGAATATACAACACTTTGAAGAATTATGATGTATAACATTTTATTTTGTTAAAACTTTGTTTTAATCTGCTAAATTTGTTGGATTTTTTCATTTCTCTCAGGAAACAAGACAAAAGAATTCTAATTGATACAATACTCGGATGATAGTAGAAAGCGTGTGCTTAACCAATGAAAAGGTTGCTGATGTCCAACCATTTTCTCATATATATTTTCATAATTGTACAGGTTTGTTTTCCTCGCTGTTAATCACAATTGAATGCAGTTAATATATAATTTACAGATTGATTATTAGAATAGCTTTGATAACTTTTTCTAATTTGTAAATTAACATGTTCTTGATATATATGTCCAAGAAAATTGAACAAACTGGACGGGATAGACTCCTATGATTCATCTTCAGCACTTCGATCCTTTCCTGAACTGGGACATAGGTTGAACAGTCACTGCTTCTGCAGCTTTCTTGTGTAAATTCCCATTGGATTCTTACAATGCTAACAAGGAGTAGTAGGCCAATGCTATTGGCATGGAAATGAGCATGCCAAATATTACCCTGCAACCAAAACAAACATGTAATACTTTCAGGAAAAGAAGAAGAAGGAGTTGAGGGAAGGGAAGGGAAGGATGTTGGATAATAGAGGAATGCAGTGAAGCATTAGTTACCCTGTGCTCAATGTATCCGGATGAACGTTGTACTCTATTGCAAAGACGAATGGAACGATCCCTTGAGGAAGAGCTGCCTGGATTACAAAACACATTGTTTAATATTCTATCATAATAATTGATAAAATGAAACAAATATATGCACCTGCACAATTGCCACTTTAAGCACTGTTCCCTTTAGTCCAACAGCAATGGAAGCGACTGCCATTAGAGCAGGCCCCACGATGAACTTCATTGCCATGGCTACCATTGCCATTCGGATTCCACATGCTATTATGCTGGGCCGCGATGCCATAAATAGACCTGTTGAGCATTTGGATGGAATGAGTAGAAATTCCCTCTTATGAGTTCTAGTAACAAGAGGTTATTGAAAATTTATAGTCATACCTAAGCTGAACATTGCCATACCAAGCCCTCCTGTTGACAATATCCTCACGGATTTATCAACAATGTCCGGCAAGTTCACTCCCCACCTAAAACAGAGAAAAGCCTTGTAACATCAATAGTAATAAGCGCAAGCTGTCTCAAGTATAGTCTCATTGTAATATTTTCAAGAATTGATTTTGCAGATGTACCGAGAGTGTATGCTTGCCCAGAAAAGAGCCACCAAGGTAGCGTAAAAGTTTGGATTGCCCATTAGCTTCCTCCCCACCGTCAAAAGAATGACCATGGCTTTGACTTTCCTTGTTCTTCTTTGCACTCCCTCATCTTCTTTGTGTTGTGCTTCTTGAAGAGCCTCTAGATCCCCTTAACATAGAAATGAAAACCATATGTGCTGGAGGACATTAAAATATATCTAGAAACAAAAAAACACAGTCACATCATGTAAGTATGAATATGAATCAGACAGCTTGTTAATTACTGCTATTCTTATTAGTCAATAACATGCAGTGCCTTAGGCAACCATATATCAGTATTTCCTGGAAAATGTCCATGAATGGTTCTTGCAAAGAGCGTAAACAAAAGAAATGGACAGAGAGCAGAAATGTTTTCAGGGTTATCTTCTACTCCAATATATTAATTAAGGCTGGCTGAACAGGATTGGAATTGAATTATACGTAGCTGGTGATCTATGCATCTGGTACTGTTCATACTTTGGGTTTATTATTATTTATCATCGATGAAGGGAACACAAATACCTGTGGATTCTGAAGATGGTGCCACAGTGGCTTCCTTGGTGGCATTGAGCTCAAACAGAAACAACAACAAATTGTACCAAATTAGGCTTTGCAGGCCAACTATCTGTGAAAGAAGTGGCTCTGCCTCAGCCCCATGCATAGCCCTCAGAAGTGGAATCCCCAGAATCAAAGTGTTGGGCAATGTTGAGAGGGAGAGACCAGTGATGATCCAATTCAACCGTCCGCGAGAGCTGATTTTGGCGAGTGCTGTGAGCACTAAAAGGGCAAGTAGTTTTTGAAGAAAGTCGGCAAATATAAGTTTCAGGTTCATTTTGTATGGATTGATACCAGAGATAACTTGGAATGATAATAATGGGATTGAGAATTTGGCAACAAACTTGTTTATGCCTGCACACTGATCTGGTGTAAAGAGCTTCCACCATTTCACAGAGATGTACGCCAATATCATGGCAAAATATAATGGAACTGTGGCTGTCACCACATGATAGACATCAGCTGCAGAAATCATGGCAACCAGGGATTCAAGGATTGTGAATGAGTGCTGCTGCTTTAGTTTTCTTTTTTTTCCAGTGAGAATCCTTTGTAACAAATCTCTTTTTATATGCTCTGCCAGATTATGAAAAGTTGGGCTAGCATCAACTGCTTTGATAGAAGCCTCATTAGAAAGTCTTTCCTAATTACCAGAATGACCTTAGCTTCTGCCTCTTTCATGTCAGGAAGCAAACATGATTTATGCTTTTTCCCCCATTGAATTTCTGATTATTCTAGCCTTTTGCATGTTGCCAGTT
>Ga0325401_1004680_pt1 | contig 12947 bp, 8 predicted proteins | sample PopdelMetagenome_FD_205666 | JGI IMG/M metagenome (GOLD analysis project Ga0325401, IMG submission 205666) | Populus deltoides microbial communities from Bellville, Georgia, United States - Xylem-PdKOR-R2 | ecosystem: Host-associated > Plants > Phyllosphere > Stem > Wood/Secondary xylem | place...
CTTGTATTGAGTTTGATTTGGGTTATATTTTAATGAGTATGTGATTAGTACTTAAAAGTGTATTTTTATCAAGGTTTTATATCATCATTTTACACTTGAAGTATCAATAACTCCTTAATTAAAGCATGTTTTATAATATCATGTCTAATGCTATAAGATACCTTTAATTTATGGTAAATGTTCATCTTAAATGCAGGCCTATCACATAAATGAAAGGATTGATTAATGAGTTTAACTACTGAAATTGAGAAGACAAAGAGAGGGCTAAGAGACATCGGTCATACAGAGACAAATATCCTTTTGAGAAAGTATTCTCGCGACCCAACTTCTAAGTTTGGGAAATCCCTCTTGGTGAAGCCTCTGCTTCAGCTTATACTTTCGTCGAGTTAGGATCTCAGACAAATGAGACTGGAAGTTTAATGAGTTAGGCCGGCAAACACCAAAACCTCATGGCCTTTGCCAGAAAAATCACTAAAGGTGCCAATCACTAAAGAGGAATACCCCGAACCAAAAAGGGGATGTTTTCATGAACAAATCTCTCCAGATCTTGCCCACACAGCTGAACACTCCGCTCATACGGATAAAGCCCACTCAAGTTAGTATCCCCGATCCCGACCTCGTCTTAGCACCCACGTGAGGGATCTTTCCTGCGGAGGGCATGAGGGAGTGAGACTGAGAACCTCATGTTGGCAGTCTTATCCGCCCTAGATTAGATGATTGGTAAATGAAAAACAGGAACTTGGGTACACTTCTTTTTAAGCATGCGTAGGAAAAGTTTGAGCTCCGCCTTCCTACCCGCTATTTCATAGTTGTTTCAGAGGGGATGATGAAAGAGATAAAGAAGGATCTCTTAGAAAAGAGATGCTGGTTCAGTCCAATCTGGAACACCATTCATAATTAGAGCTGTAGAACTTGGATTTAGGCTTGGTTTATATGTATGAAAAGCTAAGACATATGCCTAAAACTTTCATGAAGAGTCCAAGATTCAAAAAGACCATTTTTAAGTTCAAATGGTAAAAACAACAGAGAAGTCAGATTCTGTCCTGAAGCCCAGACACTGTGATGCGGATCAGCCCAACACCAAGCGTAATCATGCCAACGACCCATTGGAGGTGCCAATTGGGCCAATCACAAAAGCTAGGGAAAAGAAGATTAAAGAAGCATTGAATAGGCTTGTTCAGAACATATGGAGCAAAATGAACCTATAGGGGTCTGGGACATTTAAGGAGCATGAAGGACAACCTTTAATTCATCTAGTTCAGGTCCAAGAAGAGCCCAATTCGTGTGGAAGAAGGGGTTGATGTGTCCGGCCTAATACCAACCTTGTTAGGCTTGTTATTTTTTCTAATGCTACAAGGATAAAAAGTTAGCAATTTATTCTCCTAATTAAGTAAGGAAGTTGGCCATATCTTATTCCTAAAAAGGGGAGGACTATTTAATGCTTTTCCTAACTTAGAAAGGAAAGTAATTAAATCAGCAACAAAGGTGGAAATTTGTTTTCTTATTTGTCCAAGTTAAACAAGGAAATCCAAGTTAATCAAGGACATCAAAGGGGGGGCAGCAACACAAACTTTCCAAATCAGATTTTTCCTACTTTATTTAAGACTTCTTAAGGGTGACAAATCTAATTCTAGCATATTTAGCATGATAATTTTTGGATTTTTATTATTTTTATTATTTTCTTCTTAGTTTTTGGGTTATTATTACTTATTTGGACCAATTGTAAGTAGGCTTCATATAAGTCCACCTAAGGGGGTCCATTAGGGTTTCTTTAAGTCTAGAATCAGTATAAATAAAAGCATAAACAAACATGTAAGGTTACGCAATTTTCAAATCAATAAACTTTTTTACTGCACTTATTGTGTGTTGGTGGGATAATCTCCCTTCCTTGGTTCTCTAAAGAACTGAAAACGACTTATCGAAGAACAGCTATCTTCGTGGCATCATCCTTATACTTCTCGTTCGTGAATTAATATTCGTTGGGTGGGGGTCTCCGTTTCCAATAGTGTTGGTGCCTAGGTACAAGTTATCTTTGTGTCACACTTCTATCAAACCTGATTTACTTGGCTTTCCAGGAATTGGTGTCTTTGCGTGTAGGTTGCGTGACCATGTGATGTCCAAATGCATCGATTTTTATTTTGTTGGAAAGCTGAGACAATTTCCTAGAACTTTCATGAAGACTGTTCGTTCAAATTCTGATGTAAGTAATGATGTTTTGTTCAGACAATAAGATAAGGATTGTCACCAAGTCAAGATGTGGCCACCCACTCAACAATTAGTCATCAAATCAATAGTTCCAAATTTTGGCATATAAAAGGAGGCATTTGCCATACATTTAGGCATCTTGGTTTTCAGATTAAGATCATGTTCTTGCTCTTTCTCTTTATATTTTATTTATATTAGTAATGCTTAAGTTTTGTTTATATTAATATCTTGTTTATGCTTTTCGTTTCTTTTCCTTTACTTTGTTAACTTATATCTTATTTATGTTCTTATCTTGTTTATTTGTGTTTCTCTCTTTTATTATGTTTAGCTAAATTTATTATGTCAAGGTGAAAAGGTTACACTAATGGTGTAAGAATAAGTATAGTATAAACTCAACATGGACTTTAATGTTTGATACTGACATGTTTTGTATTTGTTATCTTGTTCACTTTTAATACTTTGCTTGTTAAATGGTTAATCTAGATTAATGTTGTATAACCCTTGGTACAACAAATACTTGGCACTTTCATAGCCCAACCGTATGGTATGACCGACACCTGTGCTATGAAAGGAACTTGATTTGTTGTTAACATAAGTTATAATCATGAATACCTGACAACATTTACAAGTATTAACATTATTCGAATAAGATAAATAATGTAATCATGTTAACAATTTATAATCCGATTGAAACCTCCTTTGTGTGTGGTTTCTAGTTCAGTAATAAAAAGAGTTTATATTATACTTGTTTGAAATACCATTAGTGGATCCTCTAACCTTAATAATTATTTTATCCTTGTTTAATCCTTACATCAATATCACATCTCAAAGCTCTCTTCAACTCCTTTTCTGTTATTATCTATTTCTTTATTTATAGTTTATACAGTTAACCTCTATGTGGTTCGACCCCGGTCTTGCCAAGTTATTTATTACTTCGACACTCCTACACTTGGGAGAAGACATCAACTTTTTGGTTGTGTCAATATGGGTTTAGGCAACATGGAGTCTAAAGTTGGCTTGGGCTAATTAGGATGTTTGGATCATTTTCTTTCAAGGATCAACAAAATATTATCCTAAAATTGAAAAGAAAATTTGTTTATTATTGTCCTTATTATTTACGAGAATATTTAGAAACAAATGAGGAAGTTTCCTAGTCATGCAAAGAAATTAAAAGTAGTTCTTAGATCTGAATCCTAGACTTGGATGGATTATTTAATGCTAAATATTTGATTCTACTAGTCAAGGAAAGAAAGTGATAAGCGGCTATAAGGAAAATTAATTTATAAAAATATTTTCCATATTCGTAAGAGGAATCCTAATCCAACAAGGAATGAAGACTTCAACAATTAAATTTCTATTTAGATCATATTTCCTAGCATCTAAAGGATTTTTAAAGTTGGCTAAGCAATTTCAAAGCTCCCTATGAAATATTTGAGAGTTACCTCTTCTCTCATCCAAACTAAAGACTGTTTATTGTAAGAGCCTCGTGGATCGAATCACCTCTAAAGTTCGACATTGGACTTGTAGAACACTCTCATATGCAGGACAGGTACAACTAATTAATTCAGTCTTGTTTTCCATACAGGTCTATTGGGCATCTCTTTTCCTCTTACCTGGGCAAGTAATTAAAAATGTGGAGCAAATTATGAAATCCTTTCTTCGGTCAGGTTTAGATATGAGAACTACTGGGGCTAAAGTGGCTTGGGATCAGGTATGTCTTCCAAAAAAGGAGGGGGGGTCAGGAATAAAAAGGATAACAGAATGGAACAAGATTGCTTTGTTGAAACACATTTGGAACCTGTGCAATGACTTAGATGGCTCAATCTGGTCTACTTGGATCAGATCCAATCTGTTGCGAGGTAGGAATTTCTGGACAATCAAGACGCTAGAGAATTGCTCTTGGGCTTGGAGAAAGATTCTAAAGCTCAGATCCTTAGCATGGCCGAAGATGAAGTACATCATAGAAGATGGAATGACAACCTCTCTATGGTTTGACAATTGGCATCCTTACAGCCCACTCGCGGATTCTTACGAGGAAAGATTCATCTATGATTCAAGTATAGAAAAGAACGTGAAAGTGAATGTACTGATTCATAACTTAGAATGGAAAATTCCTACCACCCAAGCTATTGGCTGACACCCCATTGTAGAAGCTATTCCTTCCAATTCTAATCCTAAGATGGGGCAAAAGGATGAGATAGTTTGGTTGGATTCGTCAAATCACAGATTCTCGGTCAAAGTAGCTTGGGAGCAACTAAGAATTCATCGTCAGATGGTTGAATGGCATGACATTGTGTGGTTCAAGAATGTTGTTCCAAGACATTCGTTTCTTCTATGGATGGCTGTCCAACATAAACTCACAACTCAAGATAGACTTCATCGGTTTGGTATACATGGTCCTAATAGATGCTCACTCTATCTCCGCAACAATGAAGATCACAACCGCTTATTCTTTGAATGCTCCTATACTAAAGCGATCTGGTGGGATGTTTGTGACCGATGCGACATTCCAAGAATGACAAAAGGCTGGGATGAATGGATTCGATGGGCCACTATCACTTGGCATGGCAAGAGTTTTGTCAATTTTTCTCGTAAACTGAGTTTCGCAGCTACAGTGCATCATGTATGGCAAGAATAGAATGCAAGGATTTTTGCTGGAATGTCTAGAACTTCAAATTTGGTCTTTAATCAAATCGAATGTATCATTCGCGATAAGCTTTATTTGATGAGGAACGGAACCAACAAATGAAAACAAAAGGATCCAAAGAGCTTGGAGGGTTAATAACATAGATTCTTAATTTGATAGTTAGCTGGTTGTATTGGTTTCCCTAACAAATCTAGTGAGGTCTCAGTTTTCTGTTCAGTGGCTAGCCTGTAGCCATCTGTTGTTTTATGTTTCTGTTCTCATTGTAAATCTGGGGTATGCCCTTATAATCTTTGTATCTTCTTCTTTTAATACATTCGTAAACTTATATAAAAAAAAAAGTATCTGGGAAGTTGGATCTCGACCAAGAGTTATTTAAGATAAAGAATTAAGATATTTTGTTTTTTTTCTTTCTATTATATACGGCATCAACAAGCTATTACCTAGACTAGTTGTTTTCATTATTATTTTTATGTTTGAGTTTATTTATTACTTTGGTTTTCAGCTAAGATCCTAATGCGAACCTTGTGATCACGTGATCCACAATCAAGATTGAGATTTGATCCCGGAAAGCCGAAATAGGTCTGATAGGAGTGTGACACAATGAAAACATGCCCCAAGGAACCAACACTATTGGATTGAGTAGAATGACGCCACGAAACCAGTTAATCTTTGATAAGTCAGATTCAGTTCATTCAAGAACTGAAGAATACAAGAATCATTCTCACCCGTTAAAACTGAAAAAATTCAGAAGTAATTATCATCAAAGATGTTGAAATGTTGGCTTACATGAGTTTAAATAGTTCTTAAAAAAATTAACCCTAACGGACTCCTTGTGTGGACTTATATGAGGTCCACTCAAAACTGACCCAAAACCCTAAACTGAAAAGCCCATAACTTAATCCAAACAAGCCTTGGATCCTAATTGAAAACAAAATATTAATTAAACCCAAACATGAAAGAAAATAATAAAATAACTAACTTGTCATTAAATACCACCAGCCCTTCTTTCCTTGTGTAGCTAGGATAAATAAGGAATCTTTATAAGCAAAGGATTCTGAAACATTAATAAATCCTTGCCACACTTGGAGATTATATTGCAGCTCATTAAATATCCTTGTGGAACGAGGAAATTCCCAAAACAAGCTCCCATATCCTTGTAGGAAAATGATTCTTGCCAAATAGGAAGTCCACAAGTCAAAAGAAAGTAAATAACAGAATTCGTATAGCCTGTTTGGACCTATATTGCAAGTCCTTTTCGAACGTGGATACTCCTGAAAATGTACCCCAACATAGAAAAACACCTTTGGAATCTTTTGGTAAAGTTTCAGCTCGATCCAACGGTTGGATTTGAAGTTATACTTAATAGCGTAAAACTAAACGATAAAAACTTTTACGCCAAAATCTGAATATGATCGTGCTTTGTTCGTATCACAAGGCTGAACCGTATCAGATCCAGGTCTTGTCTGGATCAATGTTTGGGCTTACTAGTAAAGTTTTAAGGTTAGTTTTAGTAAGTGGTTCCATTTATCCCACAATAGTAGATCCATTATGGTTAATTTCTCATAATTATTTAAACATATGTAAGCCTAAATTAGGACTTTTGATCAATAATACTTCTGAACTTTTTAATTAACGTGTAAGATATTCTTTTATTCTTTGGTTTTTGAACGAACTGAATTTGACTTATCGAAGATTAATTGACTTCGTAGCATCATCGACTTCATTCCAATATTGCTGGTTCCTTGCAATAGTTTCTCATTGTGTCACACTCCTATCAGACTTCTTTCGATATTCTTTTTCAATGTTTAGCTTATTAATTACAAACATGTGGATGAAAATTAGAAATTTATTAGTTATTACATTTAACAAAAAAAATTTTATAATTTTGATTTCATTTTTGAAAATAGATCGATCAACAATTAACATTTAAAATCTAACGAATATTTTTTTATAATTTTGATTTTGTTTTTGAAAGTCGATCGAGCAATAGTTAACATTTAAACTCTAAAGAAAAAAAAGTATTGCTCTTAAAGTTATCAATTAATAAAGTATGAGGATGCTATGTTACAATTAAATTTATTTGTTTGTCTTGCTAATGAGCATGGATAGTAAATTTGTTATAGTTACATAACAATTTATTAGAAAACAAAACATATAGGAAAATAACCTATGTATCAATCCATTGTCCATTCACTACCTCAAGTCACAAAATTTCCTCTTAATTAACACGTTGGTAATTAATGAAATTGTGGAAAACTTTGAACCAAAATAATTAATGAAATTGTGGAAAACATTGAACCAAAATGAACTTTCTTAGCTACCTTTATTGATCCTGCAAAACAAGTTTCTCATGGAATGAGGGACACTACGATGTGTAAGTCAATTTTGATTGTTTGTTGATTTAAGGATAAGCAAGTAAAATTTATGGAAAAAGTCTTTCTCTTTCGGGTAGTTTTTAAGATCTCGAGCTCTGATGATCAATTCTTATAGAAATTTTCTATGTCTCCCCTTTTCCATGATGATAGTCCAAGGCCGCAAGTCAAGTGGCTGTGCTTTTCCAATAATACGACCAAAGGCGTTAAGATATATGCCATGGCGAGTTGTGGTTGGTTTGGAGAACGAAGCTTGATTCACTGCATTTCTCCTCCAATAAAAGTGGTGGCATGAAGAATTTGTGAGGTTATATGTAAAAGAAAGGGAAAGAAGTTATGGGATTGTGTATAGAAATAAATAAAATATATTTGCACGATAGAAGAAAGAGCAGGAGAAAATACGTATAAAAATATACATAAAAATATGCTCAAAAATAAAATAAAAATGCACAAACAGGGTTCGTTTTTTTTCGTATATGGGTTACGCCCAAAGGCGAGCCCAAATGTATGAGCTGCACCATTAGGGAAGCCTAGCTTACTTGGGCTGATGAGGCATGCATCCTCGCTCGATTGGGTTGAATCAGGCGAGTTGGATCAAGCATTTTAGCTTTTTTTGCTTGGCAAATCATTTGTTAGCCTTTTCAAACAAGGTGTTTCAAAAGCTTAACTTAGCAGAAAAAAGAGAAAAAACAAAAATTTATAGATGTTACATGTTATTTATTTTGTTCATACAAATTTTATCAATAATTTTTAAGGATCCTTGATCATTTTAGAAACAATTAGTTATCGTACCTTGGGATAATGGTCATAGAGACCTGGAGACATATATAAAGACTTAGTGAAGACGTGTCGCCACTGTTCCTACAGTCCAAATGGCCTCTCCTGCAATTCTTGGATTTTTTAGGGTCTATTTTGTAATTTTTACATGCTACAATATGTATTTAAATTACTGTTAGTGGTTTGTTTAATTTTTGTTATTTGTTTAACATGTAATTATAGTGTATGTGTAAAACATAATAAAAAGAGAATGTGTGTCTGTGTGTGTGTATCTTCTATATGTATTTTTTTATGTATTTTTGAATGATAAAACCAAAAAAAAATGAATGAAAAAGAAAAAAAAGAATATAATATTTTAATTTGTATATGGTCAAGTATCTGAAGGACAAGTAAAATCATGTTATATTTCCCGTGAAAATGTAAGAACATGTTTCTACATATATTTTGGGATTTAATAACTGATTTATTGAAGCCTTAAGAATTTGATTAATATTTTAATATTTTAATTTGTATATGGTCAAGTATTTGAAGGACAAGTAAAATCATGTTGTATTTCCCTTGAAAATGTAAAAACATGTTTCTACATATATTTTGGGATTTAATAACTGATTTATTAAAGCCTTAAGAAATTGGTTAATATTTCAAAATTTTAAATCACATCAAACCACGAAGCATCTTACCTCAGGTAGGGTGCGCTAGGGTGCTAATACATTCCCTAGCTACAATCAGTCCCTTACCCTCGAATCTCTGACAAAGACCAGTACACTCGGGTCTCCTAGTAACCTTCAATTAAATACTAGATGGTGATTCCCAAAGAACCAAATCAAGCAAACGAACGAAAATCACCAACGACGCCGTGCGGGGGACGTGCGACATTCTTTATCTATTTTCAATTGTTTTTTACTAAACCACCATAAATTGTTAAATATTGGCTTCTTGGTTTCTATATGGCTGATCAGCCATATATATGACAATTGCTCACAGTATCTTAATGCCTTATTGCCAATCTTCCTATAGTGATTGAGTGTTGGGATTGTTTCTGCTAGTATTGCCACAGTGGGATTTATTAGACTGTTTTTGTATTTAATGAAAGTTACGGCTGCCTTTAAACTGATTACTCTGTTCAAGTTTGGAAACAACAACAACTTGAAGATTCCCAAGGTGAGTATTCTGTTATTTTCTTTAATAAATCTATGGTTACTCTTTCTAATAAAGATCAGCCCCACACCAAGCGTTAACATGCCAATGACCTATTGGAGATACCAATTGGGCCAATTACAAGAACTAGGGCAAATAAACTTAAAGAAGTATTGAATAGGCTTGTTTTGAACATATGGAGAAAGATGGACCTGAAGGGGCTCGAGACATTTAAAGAGCATGAAGGACAACCTTTAATTCATCTAATTCAGGTCCAAAAAAAGCCCAATTCGTGTGGAACAAAGGGCTGATGTGTCCGACCCCATACCAGCCTTGTTAGGCTTTTTATTTTCTAATGCTACAAGGATAGAAAGTTAGCAATTTATTCTCCTAATTAAGTAGGGAAGTTGGCCAGATCTTGTTCCTAAAGAGGGGAGGATTATTTAATGCTTTTCCTAACCTAGGAAGGACAGTAAGTAAATCAGCAACAAATGAGAAAATTTGTTTTCTTATTTGTCCAAGTTAAACAAGGAAATCCAAGTTAATCAACGACATCAAAGGGGTAGCAACATAAATTTTCCAAATCAGATTTCTCCTAGTTTATTTAGGACTTCTTAAGGGTGAAAAATTTGATTCTAACATATTTACAATGGTAATTTTTGAATTTTGATTATTTTCTTTTAGTCTTTGGGTTATTATTACTTATTTGGGTCAATTGTAAGTGGGCTTCGTATAAGTCCTCCTAAGGGGGGTCCATTGGTTTTTTTAAGTTTAGAGTCAGTATAAATAAAAGTATAACCAAACATGTAAGGGTTAGACAATTCATATTAATAAAACTTCTTATTTGCCGCACTTGTTGTATGTTAGTGGGATAATCTCCCTTCCTTGGTTCTCTAAAGTACTGAAAATGACTTATCAAAGAACAACTGGCCTCGTGGCGTCATCCTTATACTTCTCATTCGCGAATCAATATTTGTTAGGTGAGGGTTTTTCGTTTCCAATAATATGGGTGCCTAGGTACAAGTAATTTTTGTGTCACACTCCTATCAAACATCAATTACTTGGCTTTCCAGGATTTGGTGTCTTTGCATGACCACGTGATCACGAGGTTCACATCACTTTCATCCTTCGAACACTTCTTCTATTATCTTCCACTTCAAACCACCGGTACTTTTCTCTGACATTTTATGTAAATATGGAATCTTGGTTAACTTGGCTAAGTTAGTTATCACACGTTGTCGAGCTTTTAGTGGAGGTAAACTTTGTATAAATCTCTAGGGAACTTGGTGAGGAAACCATATTCCTTTAGGGTGGGGTGTCTATGTCCTTGAAGGTGAAGCAACGGTATTTGGGGTTCCAAAGGTGCAACATAGCTTTAATGGTTGAATTATGGGTAGGCACCTTCATGATTTCTACCAATCTCCCATATTTCTTTAAAAAAATAATCTTCACAGATGCTTCTCATATGTGAAAGGAGTTTTTTCAAGTCGTTTCCTAAGCTGCTCATTTTATTGATGGGCGACAACTTACTGTCATCTAGTCTCAAGCAATCACTCCTCTTTTAATAGCTGCAGGGATTTAGATTGTAACACGTATTCGATATAAGTCGTTTTTAAATAATGGCCATGCTATCAGTCCAAAATCCTGCAATTCGAGATGCTCAAGGTTAAGTATTTCTTAATGTAACAATGTTTATTTAAAGGCCATATCTTAATTCCTTTACATGAGATAGGAATAGACACTATCTAGTCTCAAAATGATCTCTTGTTGTCCTTGTGATCACCTTTATAAAAGTAATATAGGGGCTCAGTAGGTAGTGAGATGACTCGTATATCAATCCCTACTAGTTCAATCACTCAATAAAGAGTTGAATGGTTTCGCTAACTTAAACCCTAACTGAAAGTCATAGGGTAAGTCGTTACTCCCTTACCTAATTTAAAGTTTTCATATGTGTCCCGAAGCAGTAAAAAATGTATGAAAATATGTGTTTACATTTAATATCTATGCATGGGCAGGATAAAAGCATGCTAAGTGTAAATAAAAGAGGCAAACAAAAAAATATGGGAATTTAAACACATTGCAAATACACAGACCACATAAAACACAAAGCTCAGCCCAATACTATTAAAAAACAATACATCCCCAATGAAGTTGTCATTCTGTTGCATATGTGCGAAAGTCAAGTAAAGGCCGAAGTAGTCACCACTTAGTTGTTTGGTTTATAGTCGCTAGAAACCCAAGTATACTGGTTTTATCAGAGATTTGAGGATAAAGGACTAGTTGTGGTCAAGGAAGGTATTAGCACTCCTAACGCACCCTACTTGAGGTAAGCCATTTTGTATGGTTTAATATGGTTTAGGGGGTTTAGGATTGAGATTTACTCGTATGAATAAATCTAGTGTTAAGGATTTATTATAAACTCATATACCCAAATAAATTCTTAGGAAAAATATTCTTTGTAATTTGTGTATTACAGTGAAAAATACTCCCAATTAAAATTGGTGAATATTTAAAACAACTCAAAGAATTTTTTGGTCAACTTAATATTTCAAATATCATCCTCACTTATAAGTCCAATGTTGGATTTTTAACCATTAATTCTCATGAATTAAAAAATGGTGATTTATTCAAATATTGGTCAAATTCTCATGGATTTAAAAAATTGATTATTAAACCTTAAAATACATGTCAAAACATATATATTTTCTTTGTTTTCATATGAAAATACTAAATGATATGATTTTTATATATATTTTTGAGAGATTTAGTCATATGCAACATCCAAAAAATGTTTTTTTTTATTTGTAGGTTTCTTGAAATAAAAAAATGCCTGAAAGTTAAAAGAAATTTTCTCAAACATATCCTTAAACCAAAAAAACAAAACAAAACAAAAGGAAAAAAAAAACAGATTTTATTATTATTATTATTATTATTATTATTATTATTATTATTTAATTTCTTTATCCCACTTTTTTTACTATTTATTATTACTTATTATTGCAATTGGGTCAACTAGGAAGGGTAGACCCGGTCACAAACAGACCTGACCGGGTTGAAAAGTTGGGTTGACTTGGTTGGTTTTACTCGACCGGGTCAACTAAAAACAAACCCACAAAAAAAACCAAAACCAAAACATATCAAAAGTGGTAAAAACACAAAAACTTAAAGATTTTTCAATCAAAACTTCTCAAAGCTAAAGAAACAAAATCAAACAAAAGAATGTTGTTCATCTCTCCACAAAACATAATTATCAATCTAGAGTTGATTTCGAACAAAGGAATGTATGGTTCTGTTTGTATTCCGCCATAGATCAAGAATCGAGGGTTCATTTATCTTGATGATCAACACAGTTACATGATTTTTGCCAAAATTGGTTTCGGTTCAAAACTAAAACCTTATGATTTAAATCCATTCAAACCTGTTATTAATGCGAAAACTCCTGGGTTACTTTTCAACGATGATGGGAAAACTTATGTGATCTGAAAATTAAACCAAATAAGCTGTGAAACTAGCACTTAAGGTAAGATTCAATAGATGTATCTGCCTAAAACCGAGGAAAGCTACCTAGAAATGCCCAGGAGCAAAAATACACCTAGAATGGCGTTTTTGGCCTCTAAAGCGTGTCCTCCTTATCCCCACAGACCACACTATTTATGATGAACATGATGTGATTATAGCGAAAGAAACATCATAAAAACTTAAAGTGCATTGATTTTCAATCCTAAAAGCTATCAGCTCAAAACACAAAATCAATCTTCAAAAGAGTGAGCTTCAAAATCAAACCATTTTTGCTTAAAAGGTCATACCAC
>Ga0325401_1004684_pt1 | contig 12946 bp, 8 predicted proteins | sample PopdelMetagenome_FD_205666 | JGI IMG/M metagenome (GOLD analysis project Ga0325401, IMG submission 205666) | Populus deltoides microbial communities from Bellville, Georgia, United States - Xylem-PdKOR-R2 | ecosystem: Host-associated > Plants > Phyllosphere > Stem > Wood/Secondary xylem | place...
GCCTGAGCCTCAGCCCACGTGCACCGTGACGCGTCCGTCCTCGACCTGCCAGCGCTGGTCGAGGCGGACGTTGTCGAGCAGGCGGCGGTCGTGGGAGACGAGCAGCAGCGCGCCGTCGTAGGACTCCAGCGCCTCCTCGAGCTGCTCGATCGCCGGCAGGTCGAGGTGGTTGGTCGGCTCGTCGAGCACCAGCAGGTTGACGCCGCGGGCCTGCAGCAGCGCCATCGCCGCCCGGGTGCGCTCGCCGGGGGACAGGCGCCCCACGCGGCTCGTCACCTGGTCTGCCTTGAGGCCGAACTTCGCCAGCAGCGTGCGGACGTCGGCGGGCGTCATCTCCAGCAGCGCCGCCTCGAACGCCGCCCCGAGGGGCTGGTCCTCGGCGAGCCCGGTGCGGGCCTGGTCGATCTCGCCGACGGCCACCGAGGCGCCCAGGCTCGCCCGCCCGGTGGTGGGTGCGAGGCGCCCGAGCAGGAGGCGCAGCAGCGTCGTCTTGCCGGCGCCGTTGGGCCCGGTGACGCCGACCCGCTCGCGCGCGCTGAGCTGCAGCGACGCGGGGCCGAAGGTGAAGTCGCCGAGCGTGGCCGTCACCTCGTCGAGGGTCGCCACGACCGAGCTCGAGCGGGGGGCGCTGCCGATCGTGAACTGCAGCGCCCACTCCTTGCGCGGCTCGTCGACCTCCTCGAGGCGGGCGATGCGCGACTCCATCTGGCGCACCTTCTGCGCCTGCTTCTCCGACGACTCCGCCTGCGCCTTGCGACGGATCTTGTCGTTGTCGGGCGACTTGCGCATCGCGTTGCGCACGCCCTGCGAGCTCCACTCGCGCTGGGTACGCGCCCGGGCGACGAGGTCGGCCCTCTTGTCGGCGTACTCCTCGTAGGCCTCGCGCGCGTGGCGGCGGGCCACCGCCCGCTCCTCGAGGAAGGCGTCGTAGCCGCCGTCGTAGACCGCGACCTGGTGCTGGGCGAGGTCGAGCTCGACGATCCGGGTGACGACCCGGGCCAGGAACTCGCGGTCGTGCGAGACGAGCACGACGCCGGCGCGCAGCCCGCGCACGAACGTCTCGAGCCGCTCGAGACCGGCCAGGTCGAGGTCGTTGGTCGGCTCGTCGAGCAGCACGACGTCGAAACGGCTCAGCAGCAGCGCCGCCAGCGCCGCGCGCGCGGCCTGGCCGCCCGACAGCGACGTCATGAGGGCGTCCGGTCCGACGTCGAGGCCGAGGTCGGCCAGGGTCGCGGGCAGCCTCTCGTCGAGGTCGGGCGCGCCGGTGGCGAGCCAGTGGTCGAGGGCGGTGGCGTAGGCGTCGTCGGCGCCCTTCACCTCGGCCTCGAGCGCGGCCGCGGCCTCCTCCATCGCGGTGGTGGCGGCCGTGGCGCCTGTGCGCCGCGCGACGTACGCCGCCACCGTCTCGCCCGGCACCCGCTCGTGCTCCTGCGGCAGCCAGCCGACGAACGCGTCGCCCGGCGCCGTGGTCACGGTGCCGTCGAGCGGCTGGAGGTCGCCCGCGAGGATGCGCAGCAGCGTCGTCTTGCCGGCACCGTTGGCGCCGACCACCCCCACCACGTCGCCCGGCGCGACCGTGAGGTCGAGGGCCTCGAAGAGCGTGCGGTGGGCGTGGCCTCCGGCGAGGTCCTTGGCGACGAGGGTCGCGCTCACTGCGCCGCGACCACGTCGCCGCCGGCGGGCAGCGCCTCGAGCACCACGTCGGGGTGGTCGCGGGCGACGACCTTGGCGCGCCACTGGTCGACGAAGAGCGCGAGGTGGGTGCCGTCGCTGCGCTGCAGCACCTCGACGCCGCGGATGCCGGACAGCGCTGCGGCACCGGCCGCGTCCGTGCGGCGCGCGAGCTGGTAGTCGAGGCGGTGGAAGCGGATGGGGGAGTTGAACTCGTGGGTCATCCGGTCCTCGACGACCTCGAACTGCATCGGCCCGACGGCGGCGAGCACCGGGTTCTGGTCGCCGCGCAGGTCGGAGCGGAGCACCTGCACCACGCCCTCCTGGTCGAGCTGCTCGATCCCGCGGCGGAACTGCTTGTAGCGCCCGATGTCGCCGGCGCTCGCCGTGACGAAGTGCTCGGGCGCGAACGTCGGCACGGGCGGGTACTCCACCGGGTCGCCGACGTACACCGTGTCGCCGACGCGCAGGGCGTTGGCGTTGACGAGGCCGATGATGTCGCCCGGCTCGGCGTTCTCCACCGAGGTGGTCTCGCGGCCGAAGACCGCCTGCGCGAACTTGGTCGCGAACGGGCGCCCGGTCCCGGCGTGGGTGACGACCATGCCGCGCTCGAAGGTGCCGGAGACGACGCGCGCGTAGGCGAGGCGGTCGCGGTGGGCGGCGTTCATGCCCGACTGCACCTTGAAGACGAACGCGCTGAACTGGTCCTCGGGGCTGCGCACCGTGCCGTCGACGCCCTCGGTCGGGGCGGGCGCGGGGGCGAGGTCGAGGAGGAGGTCGAGCAGCTGCGCGACGCCGAAGTTCTGCAGCGCGGAGGCGAACATGACCGGGGTCGTCTCGCCGGCCAGGAACCGCTCCTGGTCGTGGTCGGCGTCGTCGAGCTCGAGCAGCTCGTGCTCCTCGACCGCGACCGCCCACACCTGCGCGTCGTCCTCGCCGACCTCGCTCGCGGACATCCGCACCTCCGGCGCGCGGGTCGCGCCGCCGGCGGTGCGGGTGTACTTCACGAACTCGCCCGTGCGCCGGTCGAGCACGCCTCGGAAGTCGCCGGCCTCGCCGACCGGCCAGGTCAGGGGAGTGGGCCGCAGGTTGATCTTCTGCTGGATCAGGTCCATCAGCTCGAGCGCAGCCAGCCCCGGGCGGTCCCACTTGTTGATGACCGTGATGACCGGGATGCCGCGCAGCGCGCACACCCGGAACAGCTTGAGCGTCTGCGGTTCGAGCCCCTTGCCTGCGTCGACCAGCATGACGGCCGAGTCGACCGCCGACAGCACGCGGTAGGTGTCCTCGGAGAAGTCGCTGTGGCCGGGGGTGTCGACGAGGTTGATGACGTGGTCGCGGTAGACGAACTGCAGCGCGGCCGAGGTGATCGAGATCCCGCGGGCCTTCTCCATCGCCATCCAGTCCGACACCGTGGCCTTGCGGTCGCCCTTGCCGTGCACCGCGCCGGCCTCGTTGATCGCCCGGGCGTGCAGCGCCAGCGCCTCCGTGAGCGTCGACTTGCCGGCGTCGGGGTGGCTGATGACGGCGAAGGTGCGGCGTGGGCGGGTGTCGTGCACCGCTCGAATCTACCGGCCCCACGGTGCCTCCTCCCCATCGCTGACGGAGGTGACGCCCCCCACGGCTGGTCGAGCAGCGAGCTCCGGCGAGCGTCGTCGAGACCCCTCGCGCAGGTCGACACCGAGCCCCTGCGGTCGCCAGGATCGAGGGCCTCAGCGATGAGTCCGGACCGCAGCCGCGGTCTGAGCAGTCCCGCAACGAGGAGGAGCAGCAGTGACCCAACTGGTCAGGGCCCACAACATCGCGGTGTCGAGCGACGGCTACGCCGCAGGCGAGGGGCAGAGCCTCGAGCGGCCCTTCGGTCACGCGGACCCGGGTCGGCTGATGGCGTGGGCGTTCGCGACGGCGAGCTTCCCCGGCCGGCAGGGGCCCGGAGGCAGCCGCGGCCTCGACGACCTCTTGATGCGGGAGTTCCACCGCAACGTGGGCGCCGAGATCATGGGGCGCAACAAGTTCGGCCCCCAGCGGGGGCCGTGGACCGACGAGGAGTGGCAGGGCTGGTGGGGTGACGAGCCGCCGTTCCACACCCCCGTGTTCGTGATGACCCACCACCCGCGGCCGTCGTTCACGCTGTCGGACACGACGTTCCACTTCGTCGGCGGCGAGCCGGCGGACGTGCTCGAGCAGGCACGGGCGGCGGCCGACGGCAGGGACGTGCGGCTCGGTGGGGGTGCGCAGACGATCCGGCAGTTCCTCGACGCCGGACTCGTCGACACGCTGCACGTCGCGGTGGCGCCGATCGAGCTGGGGGCGGGGTCGCGGCTGTGGGAGACGCCGGACGAGCTCGACGACCGCTACGAGCACGACGTCGTGCCCAGCCGCGCCGGGGTGGTGCACCACCTGTTCTGGCGGGAGTGAGCGCGGCGGGCGTCGTGGCTACCGTCGCGAGGTGAGCATCACCGACACCGACCTCGCCCACCTGCGCCGCGCCGTCGACCTCGCCCGCGATGCGCTGGACGCGGGGGACGAGCCGTTCGGCTCCGTGCTCGTCTCCGCCGGCGGTGAGGTGCTCGCCGAGGACCGCAACCGCGTCGGCGACGGCGACCGGACCCGCCACCCCGAGATCGAGCTGGCGCGCTGGTCCGTGCGCCTGTCGGCCGACGAGCGGGCCGCGGCGACGGTCTACACCTCCGGCGAGCACTGCCCGATGTGCTCGGCCGCGCACGCCTGGACGGGCCTGGGGCGCATCGTCTACGCCGCCTCGGCCGCCCAGCTGACCGAGTGGCAGACCCAGTGGGGTGCGGGTCCGGCGCCGGTCCGCCCGCTCGCGATCCAGGACGTCGCGCCCGGGCTCCCCGTCGACGGCCCGGCGCCCGAGCTGGAGGACGAGGTGCGCGGCCTGCACCGCGCGCTGTGGGAGCGGCAGCACGGCTGACGTTCCCTGGGGTCGGCCTGGGGCCGGCCCCGGATCGGCCTGGGGTCGGCGGCCCGGACGGGTCACCCGGCGTGACCCGGACGGGTGGGAGTCGTTGGGGTCGTGTCACGCCCGGTCTCGGGATCGGGCACCCGACCGACCGAAGGAACCCGATGAGCACACGTCTTCGTCGCACGGCCGCCGCTGCCGCCAGCCTCTCCGTCGTCGCACTCGGCGCCGCCGCCGTCACCACCGCCCCGGCCTCCGCCGCACCCCAGTGGGCGCCGGCCGGCACCGCCACCATCACGCCGGGCACGCAGATGTACACCGAGGGTGCGCAGTGCACGGCCAACTTCGTCTTCACCGACGCGGCAGGCGGCGTCTACGTGGGCTACGCCGCCCACTGCGCGGGCCTCGGCGAGGCCACCGACACCGACGGCTGCCAGGCCGCGTCCCTGCCGCTCGGCACCCGGGTCACCTTCAACCAGGGCGGCAGCCTCGTCAGCGAGGGCACCCAGGTCGGTGCCGGCACCCTCGTCTACTCCTCCTGGCTGGCCATGGACCGCCTCGGCACCACCGACGCCAACACCTGCGCCTACAACGACTTCGCACTGGTGAAGGTCGACGACGCCGACACCGGCGAGGTCAACCCGTCCATCCCGTTCTGGGGCGGCCCGACCGGCATCGACACCGACGGGACCGCGGCCGGCGACCGGGTCTGGTCCTTCGGCAACTCCAGCCTGCGCGGCGGCATCACCGCCCTGTCGCCCAAGACCGGCATCAGCCTCGGCGACGACGCGGCCACCGACGGCTGGACCCACCCGCTCTACACCGCGACCCCGGGGGTCCCGGGCGACTCCGGCTCGGCGTTCGTCTCGGAGGACGGCAAGGCCGTCGGCACCCTCTCCACGCTGGGTCTCGCCCCGCTGCCGCTGTCCAACAACATCGGCGACCTCGGCCGCGAGCTGGCCTTCGCCCAGGCGCACTCCGGCATCGACGGTCTCGAGCTGGTCGACGGCACGGAGCCGTTCGACCCCGTCCTCTGACGCCGCCGCAGACGTCGTCCCACCCGTCGGGGTCGGTACCGTGCCGCGCATGGTCACCGGCCCCGACGCGTCCATCGACGACGCACGCGCGGAGTACGTCGAGTCCGTGCTCTCGGTCGTCGAGCAGGTCCCGCGCGGTCGCGTGACGTCGTACGGCGCGATCGCGGGCGTCGTGGGCAGCGGACCGCGCCGGGTCGGCAACGTCCTGGCCCGCCACGGCGGGCCGGTGCCGTGGTGGCGGGTGGTCCGCGCCGACGGCTCCCTGCCGCCGAGCCACGAGGCGGGCGCCCGTCCGCACTACCTCGACGAGGGCACCCCGCTCCGCGCGAACGGCGCGGTGGACATGCGGGCGGCCTTCTGGGACCCCGAGACCGGCGACTGACCGGCGACTGACCGGCGACTGACCGGCGACTGAGACGGACGCGCGACCGATTCGCCGTACGTGCGGGTAGCCACGAGACTCGGCCCGTGCTCTACGACGTGATGCACCGACTGGTCCCGCCGGTCCTGCGCGCGGTCTGGCGGCCCACGGTGCACGGCCTCGAGCACGTCCCGCGCCAGGGCGGGGTCATCCTGGCCAGCAACCACCTGAGCTTCGTCGACTCGGTGGTCATCCCGGTCGTGGCGCCGCGCCAGGTCGTGTTCCTCGCGAAGTCCGATTACTTCACCGGCACGGGGATCAAGGGCGCGGCCTCGCGGGCGTGGTTCGAGGGGCTCGGCATGCTCCCGGTCGACCGCGACGACACCCGGGCCGCGATCAAGAGCCTCGACGTGGCGCTGGAGGTGCTGGGCCGCGGCGAGGCGTTCGGCATCTACCCCGAGGGCACCCGCTCGCGCGACGGCCGGCTCTACCGCGGCCGCACGGGCGTCGCGCACCTGGCGCTCACCGCCGGGGTGCCGATCGTGCCCGTCGGGCTGACCGGCACCGAGCGGGTGCAGCCCGTCGGCTCCAACGTCCCGCACCTCGTCCCGATCACCGTGCGCTTCGGCGAGCCGATCCACGTGGCCGGCCGCTTCGAGGGCGTGCCGTCTGGCCGGGCGCGCCGCGAGGTCACCGACGAGGTGATGGCCGCCGTGCAGCGCCTCACCGGGCAGGTCGAGGCGGGCGTCTACAACGAGCGCCCCGTCGACGCCTGACCCCCGTCCACACCCCTGCGCGCCACTGTCGGTGCCGGGGTGCAGGGTGGAGCCGTGACCGAGTACGTGCTGGTGCGACCCGAGGCCGGGACCCCGCCGCCGCGCCTCGACGAGCAGCAGCAGCGCGTCGTCGACCACGCCGCCGGCCCGCTGCTCGTGCTCGCCGGGCCCGGCACGGGCAAGACCACGACGCTGGTCGAGGCGATCGTGCGCCGCATCGACGACGGCGCCCACCCCGACTCCGTCCTCGCCCTGACCTTCTCCCGCAAGGCCGCCGAGCAGCTGCGCGACCGGGTCGCGGCCCGGGTCGGCCGCACGATGAGCGCGGGGCTCGGCTCGACGTTCCACTCCTTCGCCTACGGCCTGATCCGCCGCTACGCCCCCGCCGAGCTCTACGTCGGACCGCTGCGGCTGCTCTCGGCGCCCGAGCAGGACGTCGTGCTCCGCGAGCTGCTGACCGACCACCCCGAGTCGGTGCGCTGGCCCGAGGGGCTGCGCCGCGCCCTCGGCACCCGCGGCTTCGCCCGCGAGGTGCACGGGGTGCTGTCCCGCGCCCGCGAGAAGGGCCTCGACGGCGAGGACCTCACGCGGCTCGGCGAGGAGCACGACCTGCCCGAGTTCGTGGCGGCCGGCGCCTTCCTCGAGCAGTACCTCACCGTCCTCGACAGCCGCGGCGCGGTCGACTACTCCGACCTGATCCGCCGCGCCACGATCGAGGCCTGGGACCACCGCGACGAGCTCAGGGCGACCTACCAGCACGTCTTCGTCGACGAGTACCAGGACACCGACCCCGGCCAGGTCGCGCTGCTCCGAGCCCTCGCCGGCGACGGCCGCAACCTGGTCGCCGTCGGCGACCCGCACCAGTCGATCTACGCCTTCCGCGGCGCCGAGGTGCGCGGCATCCTCGACTTCCCGACCGAGTTCCCGCAGGCCTCCAGACGTCCCGCCGAGGTCGTCGCCCTGGCCACCACCCGCCGCTTCGGCACCCGCATCCTCACCGCCGCCCAGCGGGTGGCCGGGCGCATCGGGCTGCCCGGCAGCATCGACGACGCCGCGCGTGCGGCGTTCCTGAGTCCGCGGGCGGCGCCGGGTCCGCACGGCGAGGGACGTGTCACCGTGCGCACCTTCGACAGCGATCGCGGTGAGGCCGAGCACCTCGCCGACCTGCTGCGACGCGCGCACCTCGAGGACGGGCTGGCGTGGGACGAGATGGCCGTCCTGGTCCGTTCGGGGCGCGCCTCGATCCCGCCGCTGCGGCGCGCCCTCGGTGCGGCCGGGGTGCCCGTCGAGGTGGCCAGCGACGAGGTGCCTCTCGTGCGCGACCCGGCCGCGCTGCCGCTCGTCGACGCCCTGCGCATCGTGCTCAACCTCGACAACGACGACCCCGACCACGTCGACCACGTCGATGCCTCCCGCGCCGAGTCGCTGCTGACCGGGCCGCTCGGCGGCCTCGACGCCGGCGACGTGCGCCGCCTCGCCCGGCGGCTCCGGGCGCGTGAGAAGGAGGCGGCGACGACCGAGGCGCGGCTGCCCGTGCCGTCACGGGAGCTGGTGCGCCGAGCGGTCCTCGACCCCTCACTGCTCGACGGGCTCGACGGTCGGGACGTGCCCGAGGTCGCCCGGGCCCGCGCGGTCGGCGAGCTCGTCGCCCGCACCCGGGCCCAGCTGGAGGACGGAGCGAGCGCCGAGGAGCTGCTCTGGGCGCTGTGGTCCGGGACGGGGTGGCCCGCCCGGCTCCGCCGCTCGGTGGAGCGGGGCGGCGGCACCGCCCGGCGCGCCCACCGCGACCTCGACTCGATCTGCGCGCTGTTCGAGGCCGCCGCCCGGGCCGAGGAGACCCGTGACCACGTCGGCGTGCGCGAGTTCCTCGCCACCCTCGTCGCCCAGCAGATCCCGGCCGACACCCTCGCCGAGCGCGGCGCGCGCGGCGCGGCCGTGCGGCTGCTGACCGCCCACCGCAGCAAGGGCCTGGAGTGGCGCCTGGTCGTCGTCGCCCACGTGCAGCAGGACGGCTGGCCCGACCTGCGCCGGCGCTCGACGATCCTCGGTGCCGACCGCATCGGCCCGGACGGGCTGGTCCCGCCCACGACGGCGCGGGCGGCGCTCATGGAGGAGCGCCGGCTCTTCTACGTCGCCTGCACCCGCGCCCGCGAGCGGCTGGTCGTGACCGCGGTCCGCTCGCCCGAGGACGAGGGCGAGCAGCCCTCACGCTTCCTCGACGAGCTCGGCGTCACCGTCGAGGCGGTGACCGGGCGCCCCGCCCGCACCCTGTCGATGGGCGGCCTGGTCAGCGAGCTGCGCCGCACCGCGGCCGACCCCGCCAGCAGCCCCGCGCTCCGGCAGGCGGCCGCGCGCCGCCTCTCCCGCCTCGCCGCCGAGGGCGTGTCCATCGCCGACCCCGCCACCTGGTGGGGCACCCGCGCGGCGACGCGCTCGGCCGTGCCCGTGCGCGACCCCGACCAGCCCGTCCCGATCTCGCCGAGCCTGCTCGACGCGTTCAGCACCTGTCCGACCCGGTGGTTCCTGGCCCGCGAGGCCGGCGGGGTGGTGCGCCAGCACCAGTCGGCCAACATGGGGCTGATCGTCCACGCGCTGGCCCAGCGCGTGGCCGCCGGCGAGCTCGCCGCCGGCATCGACGACGTCCCGACGCTGATGGCCCACGTCGAGGCGGTCTGGGACCGCATGGAGTTCCGCACCCCGTGGGCCAAGGCGCGCGAGCTCGAGCGCGTCGAGGCCGCGCTCACCCGGTTCCTGCGCTGGCACCACGCCAACCCGCGCACGCTCCTCGGCATCGAGCAGCCGTTCAAGGCCCTCATCGACCTGCCCGACCCCGACGGGGGACCGGGCGAGCAGGTGCGGCTCACCGGGTACGCCGACCGTCTCGAGCTGGACTCCGACGGCCGCGTGGTCGTCGTCGACCTCAAGACCGGGCGCACCAAGCCGAGCGGTCCGGCCGTGCAGCGCCACGTGCAGCTCGGGCTCTACCAGCTCGCCGTCGACCACGGCGCGGTCGACGACCTCGAGACCCTGCCGGAGCGACCCGCCCGGGCCGGGGGAGCCGAGCTGGTCCAGCTGGGGCTGACCGACGGAGGCCCGAGCGCCGACGTGCAGGCGCAGGCCGAGCAGGACGACGACGGGCCCGCCCGCGACGAGCTCCGCGCCCGCCTGGCCTGGGCGGCCTCGCGGCTGCGGGCCGAGGAGTTCCCCGCCATCGCCGGCGACCACTGCCGCGACTGCGCCTTCGTGCCGCTGTGCCCGATCCGGAGCGCCGGGCCGGTGGTGGCCCAGTGACCGCCCTCGGACACGTCGGGGAGGGTGCCCTGCGCATCGAGACCCCCCGTGACCTCGCCGCCGCGATGAAGGTCGGGTGGGAGGCGAGCGCGCAGCAGTGGGCGGCGATCTCCGCGCCCCTGACGCCGGCGGTCGTGATCGCCGGGGCCGGGTCCGGCAAGACCACGCTGATGGCCGCGCGGGTGGTGCACCTGGTGCTGACCGGACAGGTGCGGCCCGACCAGGTGCTCGGCCTGACCTTCACCACCAAGGCCGCCAGCGAGCTGCGCTCGCGCATCCGCACCGCGCTGCTCGACGCCGGCGCCCTCGAGGCCGGCCCACCCAGTCCAGGCGCGGACGGTGAGGACGGCGACGACGTGCTTGAGCCGACGGTGCTGACCTACAACGCCTACGCCGCCGGGCTGCTCACCGACCACGGCCTGCGGATCGGGCACGAGCCCGACACCCGCGTGATCACCGACGCGGCCCGCTACCAGCTCGGCGCCCGGGTGGTCGACCGCTACGACGGCGTCGTCGCCCTGCTGAGCGACCACCCCGAGACCGTCATCCAGAACCTCCTGGCCCTCGACTCGGCCATGAGCGAGCACCTCGTCGGCCCCGACGACGTGCGCGCCTTCGACGCCCGGGCCCGCGCCGGCTTCGTGGCAGCGCGGGAAGAGGAGGCGGCCGGCAAGGCGCGCAAGACCTACCTCGGTGAGATCGACAAGGCCCTCAGCGCCGTCGACCGGAGGGGAGAGCTCCTCGGCCTGGTCGCGGCCTACCGCCGGCTCAAGGCCGACCTCGGGCTGATGGACTTCTCCGACCAGATCGAGCTCGGCGCGCGGCTCGCGCGCGACCAGCCCGAAGTCGGAGCGCTCGAGCGCGACAAGTTCGCCGTGGTGCTGCTCGACGAGTACCAGGACACCTCGGTCGCCCAGGCCGTGATGCTGTCCCGTCTGTTCGGCGAGGGGCACGCGGTCACGGCCGTCGGCGACCCCAACCAGGCGATCTACGGCTGGCGAGGCGCCTCGGTGTCCAACATCCTCAACTTCGCCGACACCTTCCCCGCGCGCGAGGCGGACGGCGGGCGCGCCGGCGTGCCGACGTACCCCCTGACGGTCAACCGGCGCTCCGACCGGCGCATCCTCGAGGTGGCCAACCGCCTCGCCCGTCCGCTCTACGACGAGCACGCCTCGGTGGCCGAGCTCGAGGCCGCCCCGGGCGCCGCTCCCGGGCGGGTCACCACCGCGGTCTTCGAGACCCACCGCGAGGAGCTCGCCGCGCTCGTCCGCGGGGTGCACGCCGCCCACGAGGCCGGCGACGCCTGGGCCGACATCGGGGTGCTCACCCGCGACAACGCGCACGCCGCCGAGGTCTTCGACGCCCTCACCCACGCCGGCGTGCCGGTCGAGATCGTCGGCCTGTCGGGGCTGCTGCGGCTGCCCGAGGTCGCCGAGATCGTCGCGGTGCTCCACCTCATGCACGACGTCACCGCCAACGCCGCCCTGCTGTCGCTGCTCGCCGGCCCGCGCTGGGCGGTGGGCCCCCGCGACCTGCGGCTGCTCAGCCGACGGGCCGAGGAGCTCGCCGGGCAGCGGGGGAGGGGCGCCGAGCCCGCCGACCTCGACGCCCACCTGGTGCAGATCGCCGACGGGGTCGACCCCGCCGAGATCACCTGCCTCGACGACGCGCTCGTCGACCCGGGCGACGGGCCCGACCACGCCTACTCACCCGAGGCGCGGGAGCGGTTCGCGCTGCTCGCGGGCGAGCTGCGGATGCTGCGGGCCCACGTCGGCGAGCCGCTCCTCGACGTCGTGCGCCGGATCATCGACACCACCGGGGTCGACGTCGAGCTGGCCTCGGCGGTCAGCCCGGCGGCGGCCGCCCGCCGCGACAACCTCGACCTGTTCGTCAAGGCGGTCGCCGACTTCCAGGCCGTCGACGGCGACGTCTCGCTGGCGGCGCTGCTCGCCTACCTCACCGCCGAGGACGACCAGGGCAACGGCCTCGACATCGCCACCCCGACCGCTGCCGACTCGGTCAAGCTGCTGACCGTCCACCGGTCCAAGGGGCTCGAGTGGAGCTCGGTCTTCCTGGTCGGCGTGTGCGAGACGCGGTTCCCGTCCAACCGCTCGCGCACCCTGTGGACCACCGCGCCGGCGACGCTGCCCGCCCCGCTGCGCGGCGACGCCGTCGACCTGCCGCAGCTCGACGGCTACGACAAGACCGCCCTCGACGCCTACCGCGCCGCGACCCGCGAGCACGACGGGCTGGAGGAGCTGCGGCTCGGCTACGTCGCCTTCACCCGCGCCGCGCACGCGCTCACCGTGACGTCGTACTGCTGGACGCCCCGCACCACGCCCTACGGTCCCTCGCCCTACCAGCAGGTCGTCCGCGACCTGCTCGCCGAGTGGGGCGAGCCCGCGCCGGCGTGGCTCGACAAGCCGGTCAAGGGCACACCCAACCCCTACGACGACGAGGACCCCTCGCGGCCCTGGCCGACGCCGTACGGCGAGGAGGTGGCCCGGCGCCTGGCCGCGGTCGAGCTCGTCCGCGCGGTCGACCCGGGCGAGGCGGAGCCCGAGCTCGACATCGTCGAGGCGGCCCGCGCGGCCGACTGGGACGACGAGGTCGAGCGGCTGCTCACCGAGGCCCGGGCCGACCGCAGCCCCCACGTCGAGGTGGTCCTGCCCTCGAGCCTGTCCGCCACGGCGCTGGTGCGGCTGCACGAGGACCCCGACGCCTTCGCCCGTGACCTCGCCCGTCCGATGCCCCGTCCGCCGAGCCGCGCCGCCCGCTTCGGCACGCTCTTCCACGCCTGGGTCGAGGCCCGCTTCGACCAGCAGCCGCTGCTCGACCCCGACGACCTGCCGGGCCGCTCCGACCTCGGCGTCGACGACGACACCGA
>Ga0325401_1004686_pt1 | contig 12944 bp, 10 predicted proteins | sample PopdelMetagenome_FD_205666 | JGI IMG/M metagenome (GOLD analysis project Ga0325401, IMG submission 205666) | Populus deltoides microbial communities from Bellville, Georgia, United States - Xylem-PdKOR-R2 | ecosystem: Host-associated > Plants > Phyllosphere > Stem > Wood/Secondary xylem | place...
AGCAGTTACTATCAATAATGACTGAAATATTGAGTTCTTCTATTAAGAGATATGCTATTTGACAAGGATACATGATGGAAAAGAAATGAATTGATCCACTGTCATAGATTCAGATTCATAATATTAGCAGTTACTATCAATAATGACTGAAATATTGAGTTCTTCTATTAAGAGATATGCTATTTGACAAGGATACATGATGGAAAAGAAATGAATTGATCCACTGTCATAGATTCAGATTCATAATATTAGGTGTATGACTGAACTTGGTTAGAGACTTGGGACCTTGGATAATTAAAATAGTGGAAGCTTTGTGTTGTCAAAGAGAAGCTCCCACTCGCCAAGTGTGACCAGCAAACACACAAATTAATATATTTCTAAGAATCATAGAAATAAAATCTTTTGAGCAATGTAAACCCAACAAAGAAATGGATTGACTTCGTATCAATTGTTTTTCAGACAAACCAGCAAATATGCTTTTAGTTCAAAACACAATTTCTGAGTTTATCGAGCTGAAAATACTTTGTGCAAGCATTTGTTGGACGATGGTCAGGAGCCATTCCATCATCAGGTGACCTATAATCTGTTGCCTTTTGTTCAGCTGGTAGCAATCGCTCTACCTGTGTGGGAGTTTCCCAAAGAAAACTATAAGAACAAGAACTTAAAAAATAAGCAGAGAACAGATCAGCCAGACATGGAGGATGGTAGCATAATTTTCAATAGATAAAATATAAAGATATGACTAGAAAAAATATAAATGAAGTGTTGTACTAAATATGATGCCACATAAATACGAATGGTGAAGAATCAAGGACCAGCAAGTGTCCACCTGAATCCATGCAATGTTAAAATAAAACACTACGAGGCAAGAACAAACCTCAGCCATAACAGTTTCAATGCAATGTTGAAGCCCTTTATATGCTGCAGCCTCTGCAGTGGACATAGCTGTTGCCATTTCTTCACATGAAGCAGCATGTGCACCATCCACAGGCAGTAAAAGGCGAGATATAGAATTTGCAAAACACTGAAGACGAAAGTTGAAGCCATTTTAAGTTCTCTATATATCACAGGATTTTCCTTGTTGCTAATTTCACAAACATTTAAACAGTGTCAGTACAAGCCAACATACTTGCTGTACTATAGCCACACTACTTCCACACCGTTGTACAGCAACCATGAAAGATCTGAAACTGCTCTCACCAGCAGCAGCAGCAGCCTCTGCCTGCATCTCAACATCAATCTCACTTAAGCACTATGTTCTGAGTAAATGCACATCACCTTTATAAGGAACTTCATTATAGGTACAACTCATAAAGATGGAGCAATGATAAAGCAAGGAAAGGCATTTGATCAAGTAATTACAGCAGAAGCAGCTGCAGCAGCCACCCTTCTACTAACACTCGTTCCCAGCACAAACCGTTCTCTTAAAGTTGCAGCTTCAGTGAGACCATCTCTAGCTCGTTCAAGACCTTCGGTTATATATTGCCCTACCTACATTTTTTTTTTTTGAAAAATAAAAATGTGAGCTAACCATGACATAAATTAACAAAGTAATATATTTAGTATGCAACTTACTTGGTCTAGCAAGCAAGTGAACACTGCTTTCACATTGGCTGCAAGGGTAGCAGGCTGCAGAAAAGCATGTTTGGATTCAAAAAAAAAAACTACCGGTGAAATATTTCAACCTCTTATAAATAAAGAAAAATAACATATTCATATTTAAGCCCTCTTTTACTGCATATTATTGCAGTTTAGCTTTCTTTGAGAGAAACAAATAGAAATAAAAGACCAATCAGACTCATAAGGCTCAAAAACCACAACAAAGTAAAGGCCTTAATCCACAACTGGAGGTAATTAAGACAATTCCAGAACACCCAAATGAGACATTATATCAGATGTCACCTCCAAATGTTTATCACATATCCATTACAAGATAAAATTTGACAAAAGCATGAGTTTGACTTGTAATGCTTAGCAGACAAGTTAACATTCTTATTCTATGTACCAGGCCAAACAATCAAGGTAGCCTTATATGAATCTATACATTTGCTTATATAGCTGCCAATTTCATGAATGCACATTAACCTTACTTCACCTAAGAAAAAGAAATAAAGAAAAGGTTATTTATACGGAAGAGCATTTCAGACAAGGGCGCAGGATTCTTAGACAACTTGACAAAAGAGGAACATTCAAAACAAAAGATAGTTACTGCTTAATTACCTTTTTGATAACTGGAAAAGAGTACTCAAGCATTTTGCAGTAAATCCAACGGCATATGGTGCAACTATACAAGAACTCTCAGTAACAGACTGATTGCAGAATTAAAAATTACCAGAGATGAAAACAAAGTGCATCTTGATATTGCTTCCTCATTCCACCGCACAAATTCTGTCACAACAGTAACAGATATCTGCTGGTGGGAAGATGCTGCAGAAGCCCCTTTTGAGCGCCCAATAGTCCCAGTTGATTCAGAAGGCTGCTGGCTCTCAGCACGCAGTTCTTCCATCTGCAAATCATGGTAGTCTACTGTCGCCAGAGAAAAAAGTGCTCTGTAGAATTGACAGGGGGGGAATAAAACATAAACACACAAACCTTAGCTTGGTATAGTTGTCTAAGAGAGGCCTGCTCATGTTCAGGATATTCATCCTTGTGAGAAGAGAAAAGAGACTCTGTGAGGCCTGTATCAAAAGAGTCAATAAGCACCGAAATAAACGAGGAAAATTGTGCAAGAAGCTGGACAAATGTGACTAACATTAGTTGATATACACATCCATCAAGTCATGCTAACACTGTTATTCAGGAAATCAGTCTCATTGTCAACTATGATTTGCAGTAACATATTTAAATATATCAAATATCAGTGGCAATCTCTGCTACCAAGTAAATAAAATTTTCTTAATTGAAGAAATCCACAGGTCATTTATTAAACTACGCACAAACTTTTCATAGAAGCTCACCAATTAAGTATAGTTCATTTATACACCATTCAAACTCATATTCTACAACCAGAGGCAAAAGAGGCCAAAATTTAAAATTTCCAGGATTTGACTTGCATTGCTTAAAAAAGCTAATACTATAGACATTGACTAACTATAATCATAAAAGGTAATTCTATTTGAATATATTATAGAATGTCCATATCTTTATAGTATTCAGGACCAGAATCAACAATTAAGCACCAAACAACTGAACTTAAGTCACCAGTCATCATCCAAATGACCATCTCTGTTTTTTCCTTTTTCTTTTTTCATTTTGGTTAAATAGGAAAGGGTGGAAGATGGAGTGATGGGAATGATCCCCCAACCCTGCAGCCTTGGTATTAGCTGGGACCACATAGAGCAAAGGCTACCCGTTGCAACATGAAGTCATTAGCAAAATTGTTTCCACAATAATTAACAGGGAAAACATTTGTTAACAAGAAAGACAAACCCAGCTCATATTTCTTCATCGATTAATGATGCTCTACACTTGCACTGAATATTGCAGATGATTACACATCTAAAATTCACAAAATAAAGTTACTTAAATACCCTCAACATCCAAGTCACCACATCCAACAGCTCGCAGGTCTCTTGCAAGTTCCTGAGTCTTCTCATATGCCACCGCTAGCATTCTGAGATACTGAAGCCTCAAGTCAAACACAAAAAAAGTCAATATCTGATTGTCACTTCAAACTGAAACACAGGAACTAGAAACAGTGGACCAAGCAATTCTACATACTAATAAAAGTCCGCCTTCTTCCATGGGAGGTAAATTCACAAGTGATGGTTTCACTAACAATTTATCTAAAAGAGCTGTAACTCGTTGCTCTAAAACTCTCTGCATATACATAGAAAACATCATAAATATGAATTCGCACAAAAAAAGGAATGCAGTTTACAATTTGAACAAGATGATGTAAGACATATGAAGTATAATAAAAACATTCCTGCCTAGATACCTGAACCAAAATGGACATGACATCATTAGGAGATGGGAATACTGCCATAATTGTAGCTGCTTCTTTACGGACAGTGTCTGCAGGAGAGAAGCGTAGATTTTTAACAATCCTCTGAAGAATGCAACCCTTGCTTGAGATAAATGGCTATTTTCCAAACCTGTGATTTCTTTGAACAAGGAAGAGAGTCCACGAGCAACATTGCTAGGACTCGCTTGAGAACCCTGATCACCAAGAACCAATCTAGAGTCTGCATTCATGACTTCCACATCAATGAACATTGGACGTGTTGCCACATAATGTTGCATGGCGCTAGTGCCCCTGTTGAACTGCAATGCAAAAGGAAACCCATGAGATAAAAAGAAAAAAAAAGTAAAGGAAAAAACAGAAAAGGAAACCTTTCAATGAATTTGCAAGATCCCTTTATAAATGGAAAATCCATATTACTTCAGAGAGCGATGAAAAGGAATCAAAAGAAAACAAAAAAATAACTAAAATTTATGGCTTAAACAATCTCCCTCCCATTTTTTCACCAAAAAGTGCGGAAAGGAATAGCAAATCTGTGGGCATTTTGGACCAGGTCATGCAAGTCTGGAGGACTTTTCTTATTATTTTCCAATAATCATTATTCTGTTGTAAGTTGGACATGAAGATTTTAGTTCAAAGATGAAACTAGGAAAGCTTATATTCAATTAATCAGTTCAACCCTTGACAGTAAACAATATGACTCCCCCAGGCCAGTATAATCTAGCCATGTTCAGGTGACCCCAAGTCGAGGTGTTAGGCATAAAAGTATCCTGTCCAGTCACATGACAAAAGAATCACCTGAGATAAAAATTTTGCACATTCTGCCATGGTAGATAATTCTCGTTTCTGTGATGCTGCATCAAACCGAGCCAACAATCTATTCTCCAGTTCTGCGTGACAAGTAATAAGAGGAAAAATGTCACTCTCTACAATGTTACGGTAAGCAAAAGAGACAAATCCACCAATCATTAACATCTTTATCACTTCTTCTTGTTCTCTTTTTTTTTTCTTTTTTCTTTTTTTTTTTTGGGGGGGGGGTTATGGTAAGCAAAAGAGACAAATCCACCAATCATAAACATCTTTATCACTTCTTGTTCTCTTTTTTTTCTTTTTTCTTTTTTTTTTTTTTGGGGGGGGGGGGGGGGGGGGGGGGGGTGGCGCTTCCATGGCTGCAAGGCACAGCAGGATCACAAAAATTCTCAAATAACCTTGAATTGGTCCTTGTAGAGATTCTGAACAAGGGACTCTCAAGACAATGAGTGTGTGGTGATAATTATTTTATCAAAATATCGGTCAAACATTGAAAATAACAAAGGTAATTTCTGATTCCAAGGAGATGCATAAAAGCCAGTAATGATATTCCTTTTAAGCATCACAATCTGCATAGCTTTCTTCCTCCTTTGCCAATATGGAACTGACTTTTTTGTTGTTTAGGATAAAAGGAGAAGGGGTAATTAGAAGTAAGGAATTGCACGGTACAGAATTGTAAATGAGACATCCTATGTAAAGGAGGATAGAACAACCATCTAAATCAAAATAACAAAGCAACACAATCCTTTTCTTGAGAACTGCCCCTAAAGACATTTGCTGACATGACAATGCTCAAAGTCAAGAAGACTATCCTATTCCACAACAACTGACTTAGTGTGAAGTAATGAGTGAAAATCACTGCACCTCCTCTCCATCAAAATGCACATACAGCACATCTCCATAAAGAACTAAAATCTTTCTCCCATTAAAAACCACAGAAGAATCCAACACTAGTTGTTCTTCTAAGGATCACCTACTCACAGCTGAATTGCAAACACATAGCCCTGCCACATATCCCAAGCTACAGGGCTATGTGGAAATAAATCACTCCAAGATTCTTCATTATGATGGCACATAACACAAATATTCAGAGACTGGACCATATGGAAATGGGTATCCGAAAACTCTTTCTCATCACAAGCTAGCCCTTTTCTTCTAACCTGATGATGATGTTCGACCATATATGGTATAACCATTAATAGTTATTAAACTACACAGTTTGTCATTTAGACATAATTTTTCACTATTTTCATTTAACACTAAATCATTGTATTGTTTTCATGCACCATGTATGGACTTCCTGTGGCAGTACTATCAAATCCAAAAAGAACAATATGCAGAACACATACCATTGCAGTAGTCCTGAAGATTAGTGACTGCAACTTCTAATCCTCGGCTTGCAGTTGCATTTCCCATGACTGATGTTACAGTTAAGTCTTGTCGTCCAATATCTTCCTCAGCAAATGACCCTATAGAAAAGCGATTAGGTTAGTGCAAAGAGATCATGCAGCATGACAAGAGCTTGAGGTTGAAGAATTATGAAATTTCAGAGCTTTGTGAAATTCTAGAGCAAAGAGATCATCTTACGTAACTTCTGCGCAATTGAAGCCGCCTCAGCAACACGGCTGTCATCCGAAAACAGAGGTGAAAGTTCCATTAAGTCACCTGGGCTGCCATTGAATTCCATCATGTACTGCAAAAATTAAGTAAACAAGGTGTTAATGCATTCTTAGGCCAGGCTAAGGAAAGCATAAAAAATAAGTTGATGGGCAGTACCTTTATGAGCTCTATTGTTTGACTAGCTGTTTCCCTCTGAGCATCTGCACTCTGACAAGATCATAATAAAAAGGGTATAATAACTATAGAACTGAATGCATAGCAAAATTATAACAGGGTATAAGAAAAGTTTTACCTGCAAATGGTCTCCTATTTTGGCAGCAGTCTGTCCAACACTTGAAATACGTGTGTCAAGCCTTGCAAAGCTATCAAACAAGCCATCTACACCTTTTTCCAGCTGAAAGACAAAATCCATAGAAAATGAAATCAGGATTTTTGCTAAACTAGATGGATCTCATAAACCGAGCAAAGAGAAACAAAATGTTCTTGTCTTAAAGGAGCCAAACCAACCGAATGCCCCTGAAGACCTAAAAACCACATGCCAAAAATGGAGAACGAAACCCAATCAATTTTATTTTCTTTCATTTTCTTTTTATTTAAAAAGGATTATATCTTTTTCATTGCCTAACTTCAGTTCTTCATTACTTTTAAGCCAATCAATTATATAAAACTAAATTTGTGGCCTGTGCTCCGCTGCGGGTTGGGCAAATATTTTCTGCAATGTAAAAATGAATGCCGAGGAAAAAAGATTTGAGACCCGAGTCATGGGTTCAATTGATAATTTAAATAATATGATTAAAAAAAATACAACAATAAATAAAAAGACAAAAAAAAATGTCATTTAAAAAAAGGTTAAAAAAACTCAATCTGATCCAACCCAAATTATCAAACAATTTAATGATCAAGAGCAAAATTGGAAAAAAAAAAAGGAACAAAAAAAACAGTTAAACTGGTTTACACAAGCTTTGTGACAATGAATATAAGATTGGGATAATCTCATTGAAAAAAATACAGGAAAAGGAGTTTAAATATCAATTCTTAATAAATCAAATGAGAACATGACAACTCCACAAAAAGAAAAATGAATAGGATAAAGATTTAGCTCGATTTCTAGCAGATAAAATGTTAAAGGATAAAAGTCAAGGAAAAAATATAATTTTAAAAGGTCAAAAAAACTTTCAAGCCCAACCAAATCAAGATGCAAAATCTCTAACCCAGTCACCAAGGTGAATGCGTTTGAAAGCAAATTGAATAATATCATGAGGCTTAATTATCGAACAACATAATGCTAAAGGACAAAAATTAAAAATTAAAAATTAAAAATCAATGAAAAAAAATGAGTCAACCCGGGCTAACCAGCAAATCCCGCAATCATTGAAATCGTGAAATTCTTGAACCGAACTCAATCAAGAAACTTAATTCCTAACTAATTTAATTTTGAAAAATAAAATTGTAAGAAAAATATCAATATAGAAAACTTGCTAAAAGAAAAAAGATAGCAAAAAAAAAAGTGAATCAAGTTTGTTAAGAATAAAAACCCATAGATGATGAAATTGTAAAAAAAATGATCAGAATAATCCAATAAAAAGAAAATGAAAAAAAAATACGAAAACCAATTTCCAATAAATCAAATGTTAAAGGATGAAATTGAAATAATTTAATTTTAAAAAAGATCCCAAAAAAATCAATCTGCTTTAACCTTTAAAACCGGTAATCCTAGTCCTGAGCTCGGGATTAACCTCGTATCAACGAGAAAAAAACTTAGTTATCCCGCAAACCCTGTGATCATAAGCACATGATCGGTATAGCCCAATACAAAGAAAAGGAAAAAAAAAGAGAAAGATCAATTTCAAATAAATTAAATGTTGAATGAATAAATTGAAATAAATCAATAAAAAAAGGACCCAAAAAAACAAAATTCAATTTAATTAACCTTGAAACCAGTGACTTTGGTCATAAACCCGAAACTAATTCCATAAAAAACAAAACAAAACGTAAAAAATAATAAAGAAAATCTCTATAAAAAAAAGAGGGTAAAAAAAATTAGCTTTAAAAGGGGAGAAAAAAAGTCAACTCGAGCAAACCCCTTAAACACGATCTAACCTAAAAAAGTAGGAAGATCAATTTCAAATAAATTAAATGTTGAAGAATGACATTGAAATAAATCAATTTAAAAAAGGACCCAACAAAAAAAAAATCAACCTACATTAACCTTTGAAACCGGTGACTCTGGTCATGAATCCAAGACTAATCCCATAGAAGGCAAACCGTAAAAAATAATAAAGAAAATCTCTGGAAAAAAAGGGTCAAATTTTTTTTTAAAAAAAAAACATTAGCTTTAAAAAAAGAGGGGAAAAAAACAAGTCAGGCCAGGCAAACTTCTTAAACCTGGTCTAATCTCTAAAACTTATAACCCGTGAAATCCTTAAATCGGGTTCAATCAAGAAGTTTAATTCCTAGCTAATTTAATTTTGAAAAATAAAATCGTGAAAAAAAATCGATTTAAAAAACTTATCAAAGAAAAAAAAGATAGCAATAAAAAAAATACAAATCACATTTGAAAGAAAAATAACTCATGGAGAATGAAATTGAAAAAAAAACAACCTAAAAAATAATTCCAAACAAAATAAATAGCAATAAAAAAATAGAAACCAAATTTGAAAGATAAAAAAATAAAAGGAGGTGAGATTTAAAAACAATTGTAATTTTATAGCTTATTAAAAATAAAAAAAATAGTAATCAAAATAACAGGGACTAAATCTGAAAGGTTAAAAATTAAAAGGGAATGAAATTGAAAAACATTTGTAATTTCATGGCTTATTCAAAGTAAAAAACCAAATAGCAATCAAAAAAACAAATACCAAATATAAAAGAGGAATAAATTGCAGGGCTAATCTGGTTTTATGAAGGGGCTTACACGGAATTCAAAGGTGGAGAGAGAGAGAGAGAGAGAGCGATCATCGACACCAAACCCGATGCGTATTTGGGCATGTGCTCCCCCATTGCGCCGAGACTTTTCAAATGTCACCCTCCAAGGAGGCATTTGGTGGTCGGACAGCCTTTCACGCACCGCCAGAACAATGCAAGGGTTGTCCACACACTAACGCGTGCTACCAGTAGGTTTATTTTATAATCATATTTAATAAATTTAATTTACAACAATGCTCATGCGTACCCTTGGAATTACAATAAAACCAATGTCAAATGATAAAAAAACATTTAGGTGATAATTTTGTTGATTTTGTCTTTAAAGGCATCAAAGTAATTATATTATTCTAAAAAAATTCAAAATACTAAAATATCCCTGAGTAGTAGGCATTAGATTATTTTATTCCAAGGTTAAATTAATAATTTTATTACACGGAAAAAAAAGATGAAATTATCAATCTAACCCCATATAATTTGTAAAGGACAATTGTGTTCTGATGAAAAGACCATTTTGCCTCCGACAACTAGTTCAAAGGTTTTTTTGTTCAAGGTCAATTTCATAATCACACTATTACAATGGATAGTAATATGAGTTTTGGTGAACAGTAACTTTCCTAGGAGAATTAGTTTTTTTTTAAATTTAATCAGCCACTAAAAATTAAAATGCAAGAAATTACTTTATAATATCACCGAACTAAAGGAAATGGAATTAGCTTGCGCATACATTTACGGATGTGTGTGTTGTGTCTGGTCACTATTAGTTGATGCACTGTGACATAATGTAGTCATCATCATTGTGCCTGTTATAGAGGTCCAATCAGCAAGTAAAAGATAAAGAAGCTTTTGCAGTATACTTCAGAAAAAAAAATATCGTAACAGTTTTTAAAATGATTCAAAAACATGCACACAGACACCCATAAACTCACCTCAGCAAGTGTTTTACGGTGCTTGGAATCTTGGACAGAAACCTCCTTCTTGAGATTGTAGAGCCTTCCATCAATCTTCAATCCAAAAAAAATGTCACCAGAGAAATTTTTTACAGCCTCGTATATTTCATCAAATACTCTTGACAACCTACCTGTTTTCGGAGGTCTATCAACTCCCTACAAGAATCCCGAAACAAAGACAAAAGACCATCCACTTCAGGAAATAAGGGAGAAGACAAGCCTTGCGCCAATTTTGCTGCATCAGATGGGGCTCTTGCATGTCCAGTTGCTATAACATCACTTCCACCGACACCATCAGCTGAATCTGCTTCTTCATCTTGGAAAGATGGGAGTAGATCATTTACCAAGTTCCCAAATAATGCATCAAACGAAAAATCACCCTACAAATTTAATTCAGACTGTAAGTTTTAACATAAAACAAAGCAAAAGGTATGATACCAAGTTTTCCTCATGAAGATTAAGCTGTCCACTATCTACACCTTACCTTGAAATCATCTATATCCAGAATGAGTGGAAGAGAGGCAACTGACGAAGATTTTGAATTTCTATTGCTCCTGATTCCATCTATACTATCCTTCATCTGCTTCACATTATGCATATTACGGTAAATCATCACCAGAAATTAAAATTTCAAGCACTGATAATAACGCTGATAATATTTCAGAAACCCTAGCTAAAAGACTTGATCACCATCACATGGGCACTAAAATAATAAGTGTGCCAGAGAGATTTACCTTATGTAAGCTGATTTTCTCTCAGTAAATTCTAAGCTGAAAATTTCATTGCAATGAACCAAAAAAACACAGAACACAAAATTTAAACCAACTTTATCTCCTGCTTTCTCCAATTTTCTCATCAACCAAACAAAAAGGAAAAGGAAAAACCAATTCAGCTTCCCATCTAGTAGCAAGTGCTAGAACCAGTACACAATACTCAGTCGATCACAAAATGACCATAAACGCCTCCATTAAATCTGAGAAAATTTAAAATAAACTAAAGCGCGTGCAGTTTATAGATCATGAAGCAGAATTGATAAGAATGTTACCTCGTCAGTGATTGAATGAGAAGAGCAGAGCGCGGAGACGATGGCCAGAGAGAGGCTTTGGCTCTTAATTTCTACGATTTGGTAGGGTAGATCGAGCTTTTGCTGAGAGAGAGAGACAAGAAAACAGACTCTTCATCAACGAAAACTACAACGAATGATTTTTGTATTTTACAAAGTTACGGTTTTGGCCTTAATTTGGTAGAAGGAAGGGTCATGCTGGGTAGCGTCAAATTGGGGAATTACGATGCAAGGTAAGTTGTACTTGAATATATATTGAAATAGTTTTTTTTATTTTTAATATTAATATATTAAAATTATTTTAAAAAATTAATTTAATAATTTTTCAAGTTAAATATATATAAAAACAGAAATTATTATATTATCGAGCAAGTACTAAAAAAAATGCCTTAAAGGTTCAGATTCCCCTGCAAACCATTTTTCAAAGTCATTTTCTCGTCTAATAATATTAATTAACATTTTTCAACAACTCTTTTCAACTTGCAGTCAGCATTTTCAATTTAGTTTTATTTTTAATTAAAAAATAATCAAAGTAAAATTTATTTATTTTTAATTTAAAATTAAAATCAGTTTAAATCCAACCATTTCAGCTTCTTTCGATTCAATTTATGTTGTTAGGAAACCAAAAAATCTTTTTTTTTATTTTTTAAGTTATTTTGTGACTTTTATGATCAATTAAAATAATTGATATAAAAAGCCTATTCTGATTGTCCAAATTTTTATGTTTTTTTTATGGGGTTTTAAAAACCTTTTGATTAATGTAAAAATCCTTTTCCAATTTATCAATTTTTTTGTGTTTTTAAATTGGGTTTTTTATTTTATTTTTTTAAGAGAAGCTACTCAGTATTAAATATCAATCAAGCCACCTCAATTTCATTATTTGTCAAAAGCAGGATGGTACACAACTACCATAAACAAAGCAATAGCAGAAGCAGTTAGCAACAAAAATAAACACCGTTACACATGCAATTATTGGGAGCATAAATAATCTAGTTTCAGTAATAACCCTTCGTGGTTGCGGCGGCGTTCTCAAAAAATTTTAAAAAAAAATTTATTAAAATTTAATATGATTTGTATGTTTTGGATCGTTTTGATGTGCTGATGTCAAAAATAATTTTTAAAAAATAAAAAAAAATCATTGGCATGTATTTTAACACGAAAAGTTATTTCAAAAACATCCACAACCACACTGCCAAACACGCAGAAAACCAACTAAACTTAAAATTCAACATAGTGATGGCCCCAGCATAGTCAAGATTGTCTAGATGTCCTTTCTGTAATTTTTTATTTTTTAAAAATTATATTAACATTGCATGTTTAGAAATGTAATTACAATTATTTTTTAAAATATTTTTCACTCAAAAAAATATACTAATAATATTTTTTTATTTTTTAAAAGTTATTTTTAAGATCAACATATCAAAAAAATTTAAAAATATTAAAAATATATTAATTTAAAATAAAAAAAAATAAATTTTTTAGAAATGCTTTTCAAACACATTGCGAAACAAAAATAAGCATGAACTCAATTTTTATATAACATGTAAAACCTTACTTATTTTGAACGTCAAGAAAATCTCCAACATTAAATTTGTAACAACTTTAGCTTACGTGA
>Ga0325401_1004695_pt1 | contig 12933 bp, 5 predicted proteins | sample PopdelMetagenome_FD_205666 | JGI IMG/M metagenome (GOLD analysis project Ga0325401, IMG submission 205666) | Populus deltoides microbial communities from Bellville, Georgia, United States - Xylem-PdKOR-R2 | ecosystem: Host-associated > Plants > Phyllosphere > Stem > Wood/Secondary xylem | place...
AAGACTTTCAATTTTCATCTTTTTGTTTTTTCAAAAAAGGGAAGCAATAATACTGAGATTGAACAGTTTATAGAAGGCGGCAAGCCACAATAAGAGAATGGTAAGAGATAGATGCCCTGAATGATTTTTAGCAAATTAAATTGTATTTAATTTGATAATATATATACACAAGATTATGTGATTTGATGTTCAAGATCCTCACGAAGAATCGATTCTCATCAGAAACAGTTTCAATCCATTTGAGAAATTAAAAAAGTTGATTTTTAAAATTAAAGCGAATTAAGGGTTAATTTTGAAGTATTCTTAACAGACAAGTTGAATATAAGTCGAGGTATTCTGTCATTGTCTTGAGCCCTTCACTCTCATTACATTAATTGCCTGGCGAAATAGTATTATAGAGGATAGATATATCTAATTACCAAGCATTATTCTAGAATTAACACAAAGTGAAGATAATTAAATTATTTGCAAGCAAAGGAAACCGTGTTCTGATGTGGACTTAATTGCATAGAAATAATTAACGAAATCCATGCAAGCGGCATGCAAAAGAAAGTCTCTCTTTTACCCAGCAATGTAAGCTTGATTTCACCAAGTATACAATATATTAATCTATGAAGAAGGATAGCATTCTTTATATATATATATATAACAAGACAAGAGTAGTAAAAGAGTTGTTAATCTGAGTATTAAGCAGATGATTAACAATTAGTCGTTTTCAACTATATGTGTACAGAGCCGGCCAACACCTAGCTGTCACCAGGCACACCATAACAAGGAACAAAAAAAAAAAGTCCACCTTCCTTATTCCCCTATATTAAGAGCCACATCGATCCATAGCCTTGATCACTACGACATTGATACATCTTCAAATATTTTCAACAATTATTAGCTAGCTAGGCCTCCCAAAAATGGCCACAAAGCTTTGTTTATCTCTTTTGTTCATGTGCTTATGCTCATTGCTTTCATCATCTATTGCCTCTAATGACCAGATAGATTACTGGTGCAGCAAAACCCCAAACCCTGAACCATGCAAATACTTTATGAAGCAAAACCCAAAACACTTTGTGCCGAAACAAAAGTCTGACTTCCGCAGAATGGCAATCGAATTAGCCGTGCAACGGGCTCTCAATGCTCAAAATCACAACAAATGGCTAGGACCAAAATGCCGCAATGAGAAAGAAAAGGCTGCGTGGGCTGACTGCTTAAAGCTCTATGAGGACACTATTGCAGAACTCAACCACACCATTAACTCCAACACAAAATGCACCCAGTTTGATGCTCAAACTTGGCTTAGCACTGCTTTAACAAACCTTGAAACCTGCAAAGCCGGGTTCAAGGATCTTGGGGTTTCAGATTTCGTGTTACCTCTCATGTCTAACAATGTTTCAAAGCTAATTCGCAACACCTTGGCTTTGAAGGACAACGCCTCATCAACTTTACCCCAAACTTATAAAGATGGTTTCCCTAGTTGGGTTAAAGCAGGTGATAGAAAGCTCTTGCAAACATCTTCACCATCTCCAAATCTTGTGGTGGCTCAAGATGGTTCAGGGAACCACCGTACCATAAAGGCAGCCCTTGACGCAGCCGCAAAGAGGAGTGGTAGTAGGAGGTTTGTTATTCGTATTAAGAGTGGGGTTTATAGAGAAAATCTTGATATTGGAAAGAAGTTAAAGAACATTATGCTTGTTGGTGATGGTTTGAGAAATACCATCATCACCGGGAGCCGAAGTGTTGGTGGAGGTTTTACTACTTTCAACTCTGCAACTGTTGGTAAGTTTTATACATACATCCTCTCCCTTAATTTCTCTTCATCTACTTTTCTACTAAAACAAGGTATGGAAAATAAAGATAGTATACAAAAAATTATCTTTATTTTAAATTTTAAAAATATAAAATTTATTGATTTATTTTATATTTTCATCATCAATTCTTTAACTAAACATGCATCTTTTTTGTATTTGCATCTTTTATTGTGAAAAACTAAACACTTTGTAAGAAGAAAATGTCCACAGATAGACTTGTTCACTTCCTACACTCTTTGATTAATTAGAGACACTAAGAGGAAAGTTTCAATTGTCAAGCGAAAGAGACACTAAGAGGAAGTTTCAATTTTCAAGCCAAAGACTTTTGGATAAACATTAATTAATTAAAGAAAATCAGACTTAGTCTACGTACAAATATACATCATCAAACTAGCTAGTTAATTTTCATGAATCAATCTTAGTCTACGTACCATTAATTTTCATGACTTTTAAATTAGAGCCATTAATTTTATTTTTCCTGGCAACATCAATCTTAGTCTACGTACCATTGATTTTCATGAATTTTCAGCCGTGACTGGGGAAGGATTCATTGCTCGAGGCATCACTTTCCGCAACACAGCTGGTCCACAAAACCACCAAGCTGTGGCCCTCCGATCAGGCTCCGACCTCTCAGTCTTCTACCGTTGTGGCTTCGAAGGTTACCAAGACACCTTGTACGTCCACTCCCAAAGGCAATTCTACAAGGAATGCTACATCTATGGCACAGTCGATTTCATTTTTGGGAATGCAGCTGTGGTCTTACAAAATTGTATGATATATGCAAGAAGGCCTATGGATAAGCAAAAGAACGTCGTAACAGCTCAAGGCAGGACTGACCCTAATCAAAATACTGGGATTTCAATCCATAACTCGCGAGTCATGGCTTCATCAGACCTTAGACCAGTGCTAAGCTCATTCAAGACTTACTTAGGACGCCCCTGGAAGGAGTACTCTCGTACAGTTTTTCTTCAAACTTATCTTGATTCTTTGGTGGATCCAGCAGGTTGGTTGGAGTGGGATGGTAACTTCGCTCTAAACACTTTGTATTATGGAGAGTACAGAAATTCTGGTCCTGGAGCCTCCACTAGAGGAAGAGTTAAGTGGCGTGGTTACCGGGTTATAACAAGCTCAACCGAAGCATCAAGATTCACAGTCGCAAACTTCATAGCCGGAAGGTCATGGTTGCCGGCTACGGGTGTCCCATTTTACCCTGGACTTTGATGATATTAACAGTCCCCTTCGGTACCATTGATTATTTCATTATGTTTGTTCTTTCATTGTTTCAACATTTTCTTAATTAATTTTTGGATTCCCTTGTAATGGCTCACAACTTGTCTTGAAGACATTAATCAAATAATAAAGAAATTATTCTTTTCATTCCATTGCTTGTAACTTCTCATCATGAACCACTTATTTTCCATGAAAGCAGTACTGTAAAATACAATGTCAGGACTCGGATTATACAGTAGTTGATAATGACGTGGTCGGGATAAATTAACACATGGAAAAAAGTACATTTCACTCGTATTTATTGAGAAAAAAAATTAAAAGAAAATAAGTCTTTAACTTATAGCACCTGTTTTTTAATTTGATTTTCCCCATTTTTACACCTATTTTTGTCAATATTTTTTATAATTTTATTTTTTTCCCATTATACTGTGCTGATCAATAATCTTGATTTTTTTTTTCTTTTTTAAACTTTGATTCCATGGAATCTGGTTGGCTTCTTTATTGCCATGGAATCTTTGTATGGGTTCCATGCAAACCAGAACATATGAAACTAGTGCACATGTGTTTTCTTTAGCTTTTCATTCACTCTCAGGGAATTAGATACGTAACTTTATGCATAAGTCGTCTGTCTGGTTAGCTCATTGTTTAACCGAAAGTTATGTATTAGCTTTGCACCGTTTCTCAATCATCCATTGCTTTGCCAAGAAGTGAGAAGAAACTGTTCATGAAAGAAAGTGACAATTAGGCCTAAGTAACACCTCCAAGCAGAGAAAAAGAATATCTTCCTGTGCCTCCAAAAGCCATTCTCTGTGACATTTTCACATATAAAAGATATTTGTGAAACATTCTTCCTCGACAAATTAGACCTAACAAAGGCAGATACTTGCTCAGCCCCCCTGAAACACATGTCATTGATCAATCGCCCTCGTGTTACAGTCAACGGAATCAGAAGAATGAGAACTTTTCATTACTTCTGGTGTCAAAATTGCCAGCGTACGTTAAGGTTCACCTCGTTAAACCGACTTGAAATCTTTTGTCCGCATTGCTTTGGGGAAATAAATCACGAGCTAGATGTATCAAGGCCCAGGCTTATTGCTGATCTATCTGGCTTAGAGCCGTCTCCAGGTGCACGGTTGTTGGACTCTTTGGCGCAAATGCTCGATCCTCCTACAAGGCGGCAGGATGCTGATTTTGGTAGAAGAATCAGATGGGTACCTGGAAGTGCCAATGGACCTTGGATTACCCTCCAGTTTGTGGATCCTCCAAGCCTGCAAAGACCTTCTATCGCGGCACCACAGCCTGTTGTTCCTCCAAGTAATAGTAGTAATAACAGAAGCCATATTGACAATTTTGGTAACGATGAAGATGATCTGCTCCTTCAAGATACGACACATACTGAACTGCTAGGGCCACCTCCTGCACCAGTTTCGGCAATTGAAGCGTTGCCGGTGGTGAAAATCACTGAACAACATTTGATGAACGACATGCATTGTCCTGTATGTAAGGAGATCTTTGAGGCTGGTGGTGACGTGATGGAGCTACCGTGCAAGCATTTGTACCATTCTGATTGCATTGTTCGTTGGCTGAACTTGCATAATACTTGCCCAGTTTGCCGGTATGAGCTATGTGACGAATCTAACAAAGATCTTCCAGGTGAAAATGCTGAGTTTTTTGTCTTTGAAGAGCTGACAAACAGCATAAATTGGCTGAGGAATCAGCTCCATTCTTTACAGCCGATTCGTGCATTTTCTGATTGGACACAGCGATACCTTGATTTCTTAGACAATATACTTACTACTTCGCCTGGAGGTGAGTTTGGAATTTCCTTATGCTACTTCCTTCTTCTCTTTGTTTTCCTTATTTCTGGTTTCGAAAGGCTACATGTAATATTTCAGGCTCTTTATCTCTTTTAACTTGGGATCTTGATGGAGGAATTAATAGAAAATTAAGCTCAAGCATCTGGAAGATATATTTATTTTATATATTTATTTTTATCTCTTTATCCAAATATATTTTTTCCTTTTCTATATATATATTTTTTTGTGTTTTGGAACACTGACCAAACACAAAATATTCTCTTATATTGATGTGTTAGTTATGTTGATGTATATTTTCACGCATATAATTTCCAAAAAGAAAAGGAAATTCATAAATAAAATTCAAATTAATTGATCAATTTCTTCCCTCTATTAGCTTTTAGAAATTACACAAAATTAATTTGGAAGATTTGTATCTAATGTTTAACTAATTATGTGCTGATATTTTCCTGCAGCCAACTCTTGGTGGCGTTCTTGGTTCATTTTTTAACTCTGAATTCCAAATGCCTCCCAGCTTTAAAGCTGTACATATTAGCCTCATAATTGAATCATTTCTTAGGCAGGTATGTCCATCTACCATTAATTTTTAAAGGTAGCAGGGATGAAAGATATCGAACCAGCTTACCAGGTATGTGATACATTTCTTTATTTTTCTACTTTGATGTCCTTAAAATGCCCCCATTTTCCTAACCCAAGTTTTTGTTTCTTATTTAGCAGTTGCAAAAATGACTACATCTGCTATAAGAATAGTTCCATTTGTTCTAATGTTTCTCTCTTCTGTCAATTGTTACATTTTCATACATATTAAAAATATATATATATATGCATGGTTCTAGGTGAAGGAGGATCTTCATATTTGATCTTCCTAGCGTGATCAAGGTTGGGAGAATGAAGAGAGTAGTTTGAGAAAGAGAAGCCTTGAGAGTTGGCTGTAAAAACAAACATGTTGTCACTGCAATGCCATTAATTGATAGAATCAATGGCAGAGCTACCTTAGGGCCAGTAGGGGCCTTCACCCCTTTGGATATTAAATTTATTATTTATTATAAATTTTTTTTGAGAAGTATAATATTGCATTAGAATACGCCAAGATCTGGCGGAGGAGACATATAAAACATAAAAAATCTGCTTACAGCTCACGATTAGCAGGTCTAAGAAATGAAATGATAACCAACCCAAGAAACCAAAAATACAAATAGCAGCTAAGAGAAGCAAATATGATTCCAAAATAACAAAATAGCAGCTAAAAGATGCAGATTTGGTGCCACACACCAAGATGAATTGCCAAGAAAACTTCCAACTTGAACCAGATTTGAGTTAAACAAAATAGTGCCATCTTTCCTCAACTTAACCGAACAACAAAACCAGACATGGCCTCTCCAGAGATCAGCCTTTGACACCTTAACAAGAAGAGGAGCAAGATCGCGCACCACACTCTGGAAATCTTGGAGATTCAGCTCCTTTCTAGAACTAAAGCAAACTACAGATCATTGGCACGCACCAAACAGAATCCTGCAACCTTTCATCAAAAACTGCAAGAGACCGAACCAACCTGAAAAACAAACCAGAATCCCCAAAAGCTGCACCCAGAAATTAAAGAAATAAAAGACCCGCATATCAAGCAAATTAGAGCCAAGCGACAAATTCAGAGTTTCTAAAGACTCCCTGTTTGGCCATGTGATCTGCCGTATGATTACTCTCACGAAGAGAATGAGTGAATGTGAGAGAACCAAAACATGAAGCTACTCTCTGAATAGAGGAGAAAAGATTGCGATGCCGCCAAGGCCTATTATGGGGGTTATTCATCCAGCTAATGACATTGGCCGAGTCAGATTCAATAATAATGTGTTTATGATGCAGGCGACAATTAGAGGCTGATAATTCAATAGCTTTGACAACCGCTTTCAGCTCGGCGACATTGGAGTCTAAGATCCCAACTGACAAGGAGAAAATACCAAGAATAATCCCATTATGATTTCGCAAGACTCCGCCTATACCTGAAGGGCCCGGCTTCCCAAGAGAGGAGCCATCCACATTCCATTTGAAGCTATTAATCATAGGGGGAGACCACACAACAACTACCCTTTGGTTTTTAGAATTAGTCCATCGTAACAGCCCTTCTGCTGACCTTAGCAAATCTGAAGCGGAATAAGAAAAATCAGGTTCTGTAGCCTTTATCCAAAAGCAGAGGCGAGTAATAATAAGGATAAATAGAGTATCATAATTCGGGGTTGTCTGCTTGAATATTACATCATTACGATGTAGCCAAAGAGACCATGCCACTGAAAAAAACAGCATCAACCAAGCTTTTTTCTGAAATTTTCCATAAACCAAAGAATCCCACTGAGAGAAAAGGGCTGCCAAGTTCTTTGGGCAACACCACGCTAAGCCCCACCAATTGATAATTTTAGACCAAACTATCCAATGTTTGTGACAATGCAGAAGTATATAATCAACCGATTCTTCCTCAGCTAAGCAAATGGGACAAGCAGCAGCTGAGATGTCCAATATACCTCTTCTGACCAACATACTACGAGTGTTGATTTTTTTAATGATAGCCATCCAGCAGAATACTTCAACTTTAGGAGGAACGATGCCTCTCCAAATCCCAGTAAAGGAGAAGCTAGTGTCCATTGGGGGTTGGGGGCTTAACAGCCCACATAGAGACTTGATCGAGAATCTACCGGTGGAGTTGGCTTTCCAAATTAATCTATCCTCTGCGTCTTTGTCCAAAAGAATGGCAGTCATTCGGTCTAGAAGGCCATAGTTTCTACCTCGCAAGGGTCTACTCCAGGTGAATAGCCAGTGCCAAGCATGACCATCCCATATCCCCATCTTATCAAGGCTTGCTTCTTTATCATTAGTTAACCGGAATAGGGCAGGAAACTGATCTGCCAGGCTACCAGTATTTGTCCAATCATCAAGCCAGAATTTAATCCTCTTGCCATTTCCAACTAGCATCACAGATTGATGTTTCACAATGTCTTGCAATCTACTATCTGTAACACAATGATTAACAATACGAGACCAAGTACTTCCAGTTCCTGCAATAGGATATTTCGGAATAATTGAGGAGCATTTAGTGTTGTAGATGTTGTTAATCACATCCTTCCACATGCTCGACTCCTTCGAACCAAACCTCCATAGCCATTTGAACATCAGGGCTTTGTTTTTGTCCCTTAGAGATCCGATCCCAAGACCACCATCATTTTTTGCCAGAGAAATAATTGACCATCTAACATTGCATATGTTTTTACCTCCCTCTTTTCCGGACCATAAAAAAGATCTGAATTTCTTTTCAATGGATGATGCAATTGCCGTAGGCATAGGGAACAAAGAGAGAAAGTATATGGGCAAATTACCTAAGACAGATTTGATTAAGCACAATCTACCCCCAATAGATAATAGTCTGCCTTTCCACGAAGCCAACCTAGCACTGATATTATGGAGAATAGGCTTCCACATCAAAGTTCTACAAGAGCTTGCACCAATGGGAAGGCCAAGATATTTGAATGGGAGGCGCTCCTGCTTACATCGGAGAATTTGTGCAGTGTAATTACATATATGTTCATCTATACCCACACCAAATATGCTGCTTTTGCAAAAGTTAACCTTCAGACCTGACATTAATTCAAAGCACAGAAGGATGCGCTTGATATTCTGCATGCTGAATAAGGAGTCTGAGCTGAAAATAAGAGTGTCATCTGCGAATTGGAGGTGAGATAAAGTATATCCATCCTGGCCAATCTTAATACCCTCGATCAAACCCAAATCACAGCCTCGCTGCAACATACAACTCAATCCCTGAACTGCAATATTGAAAAGAAAAGGAGAGAGTGGGTCTCCTTGCCGAAGCCCTTTTTCCAAGTTAAATTCTGCCGTTGGAGATCCATTGACAAGCACGGACATCTTTGCTGTTGAAATGCATTGCATGATCCAACCTCGCCACCTGCTCCCGAAACCCATAGCAGCCATTACTTCATTAATGTATTCCCATAAAACAGAATCGAAAGCTTTGTGAAAGTCTAGCTTGAAGAGATATCCTTTTCTCTTTCTCTTCTTTAAGAAGTGAATCGCCTCATTAGCTATCAAAACGCTGTCTAGGATTTGTCTTCCTTTTATGAAAGCAGTTTGGTGATCACTGATGACTTCTGACATAACTTGCTTCACCCTGGTTGCCAGTATCTTTGAAATGATCTTGTAAAGGCTTCCTACCAGACTGATAGGTCTAAAATCTTTCAACTTATTGGCACCTTGTATCTTCGGGATAAGAGTAACAAAGGAGCTATTGATGCCTGGAGGAAGGAGGTTTGTCCGATAGAATTCATCCACCATTCGAACAATATCCCCCCCTAGAATGTTCCATGCTTTCTTAATAAAGAAGAAATTAATACCATCAGGGCCTGGAGCTTTGTTTCCTTCACAATCCCAAACTGCAGATTTTATCTCCTCAGCAGAGAACGAAATTTCTAAAGCATGCAATGATGTGGGCTGAAGCTTTAGGAAGTCCAGATTACAGCAGGAGGCTCTAGGTCTGTCATGCTTAGAGTATAGCTTACTGAAGAAATCAAATACAGCTATCTTCACATCAGACGGTTTAGTTAGAGTCGTTCCATCAACATCCAGGGAGAAAATCTGATTCCTTTTATGTCTTGTTGTGGCTGATAGATGAAAGAAACGAGTGTTTCTGTCTCCAAGCTTACACCATTGGATTCTCGACTTTTGGTGCCAAGCAGATTCTTGCATTCTGTACAAGGTTCTAAGGCTAGAGGAAATGGCATTGCTTCTGAATAATTCAGCAGCTGATAAGTCTCTGCTTTCTTTTTGAGAGTCTAGAGATTCTGCTTCCATTTCTAGATCTTTGATTTTCCTGCAAGTGTTACCCACAACATCTTTGCTCCATTCCTTGCATCTGTCTTTTAATAACCGTAATGCTGGGGCCATCCTTTTTTTTCCACCGATTGTCAAGGTTGAATTCCAATAGTCCTGAATCATCTTTCTAAAGCAAGGAATGAGCCACCAGCAGTTCATAACCCGGAAGGGCTTTGGACCCCAGTTCGTAGAATCTATCAGCATATGCAGTGGTCTATGATCAGAGAAGTTCTTCGACAGCCCATACAGAGTAGAAGATGGGAGAGACTGAAGCCAATCACCCGACACAAACAGTCTATCAATACGACTCGCAACATTTCCCCTAGACCACGTAAACTTCTTCCCATTTAAAGGAAGTTCAACAAGTTCACAACAATCAATACAATTCTTAAAGCTTATCATGGCAGAAGAGATTCTAGAGCCTCCTTTTCTGTCTGATGGGGAAAGAGTTTCATTGAAGTCACCTGCAAGACACCATGGCTTGCTAACGCTGCTTTTGAAAGTAGCAAGGTATTCCCACAGTTCCTTCTTCAGAGAACCATCATTTGGAGCATACACAAAAGACACCAAACATTCCATATTGAAACGAGAAAACACACCTTCAACATGAAGAATACGACCATTCATAGCAACAGAGCAATTGGAAACACAAAAAGAATCTGGGTTCCATATGCATAGGATACCCCCAGAGAGACCTAAGGAAGGTACTGCATACCAGTCCCTAGAACGTCTACCCCAAATCGAATTAACAATACAGTCATTAATATTTTCCAATTTCGTTTCCAAAATACCCAGAACATCCAGACTGAATTTTTGCACAAGATTCCTCACACATCTTTTTTTATCTCTGGCTCCTATACCACACGCATTCCAAATAATAATACTACCCATATCAAGGATTAATAACCATACCTTCATTGAGACAGAAACAACATCCTTACTGCTCCTTCCTTCTCATCCACTCCTCCTGCTCTTTTTCGATAAAACTCTGCAGTGTCTGTGTCATGAGGTGGCTTTCATCATGGACTTGCAATACCGCTTTTCCCACATCCCAGCAAGCAGTTGCTTCTTCCCTGGGGTCAGGTTGTAATGGTTCACGTGTCGGATCACTAGATGTTGGAGAGATAACAGGGTGTGAACTGCTGACCTCATCTTCGCCAGCTATTTCCTTCCCAGATCGAATAATGACATTTCTATTCATGATTCCATTATCAGAGACAGAGTAATCAATAATGCCTAACTCAGTTTTCTTGGAACTTTGATTTCCCATTTTTCGTGGTTTTCTTCTCTTCACAGTCGGTGCTCTACGTGACAGCTTCTTTGCTTTGTTCCTTTGAGATCTCCTATTTTGCAATTCTAGATCAGAGAGTTCAGTTTGGTCTGCAATGGGGATAATAAAATTAGCAAAAGATGGCCCAATGCTTGAGCTACCACTATTACCCTTATGTTGGTCCAATCTGAAGGGCTTCTGCATTTTTTCCCGGCCCATCTTCTTCACATCACCACTATTATAACCCTTCTGCTGATCCAGCTCCTCTCTTTCCAGCATACACACGACTTGTTGCTCATCTCCCTCTCTGACATCAGCTGTAGCCACCCCAGCACAATCATATAGTACCAAAGCCAAATGGTTACCGTCTTCGTACACCAGCTCTTCAGGTAAAATTGCATGGCTGCAGAATTCCGTAATTTCTGGATGCAGGTACAGTGGCGATATGCCAGTGTTGAGAAATGTCCTGTCGTTCTGATCTTGATTGCCCAACGTACAAATGAATTCAAACTCAGTATTTTGTCTTGTAGCCCTGGGGATTGTTGCTGCAGAGATAGTGTCCGTTTGCTCTTCTTCATCATCGGATAGCACAGATTCTGTGTAAAGAGAGACGTCCATAGAGTGTTTGACTGTTGTGAGGGAAGGGATGAACTCACCCTTGATTTCGTTCAAAAGGACCTCAACTTGTATTCCGTCAAGCTTGAGACTCACCTCATCATGCAAAGGTTCCATTTTTATGGTTCTAATAAGAACCCTGATACCTGATATTGACCCCTGACTAACACATGTTGTGTCGTAGCCAGCAATAGTTCCCCAACTCTGCAGAATAGTGTCAAAGCAGTTTCTGTTCCAACCTTCCATTGGTAAGCCAAAGATGGCTATCCAAGCAAATCTATCATAAGCTCTAGTCCTTCCTTCCCACTGTCTAAGGTTGCTGAGTAGTGATTTCAAAATGGACCCCTCATTGTCTTGTTCTTTCTTTGAAGCCAACTGGTCCGTAAAGGTGATGATCACCTGACTAGCTCCTAGGAATCTGAAGCTCACAGTATTAGCAATTGATTTCAATATCGTTGCCTCCAGGGTTGCGACGTCAACATTTGGCAGAATATTTCCTACCAAGCTCCTATATAACCATTCCTTATCTTCCTCCGTGGATACATATTGCACCATTCTTCTTCTCGTAGTGGCTATTTGAGGTTTTGTGTTTGTGAGTACCTCAGCAAAAGATCTATGATCTATCAAAGAAAGCTGGGGGTGGTATGGTGTTGCAGGCTTGGGTACGTGTTTTGGTGGTGAAGGGGAAGTTTTAAGGGAGTGATGTTTAGCTGGGTTCACTATTAGTTTGTATGTATCAAACCAAATCCGGCTGGCTTGATCACAGAGAGTTGAGACAGATAAGGAGGATGAAATGTCCACAAATCCAAAGCGTCTTCCAAGAACAGTTTTTCGCTTTGATACAAAAAGTTTGATAACCCGGCCAAGTTTGAAAAAAGCCCTTTTCAGATCTTGATAGTCCACCCATGAAGGAAATCTCTCAAAGAACAGCTTAACATGTTCTGCCGCATCATTGGTGATGGAGGTACAGGGTGCAGGGACAGGGGTTTTGCAGGTAGGTGCAAAGGATGGAACAGGTATGGGAAGGTTTGTATCCGGAAATTTTTGAGAAGGTGAGGTTGTTATGTTGTTTTGAGAAAGGTGTTTAGCATGGTGGTCTGAGGATTTTGGAGGAGCCGTGTAGGTGGTGCGTTGGGGGGGGTGGAGCGAGGTGTTTAGCTGGGACATTCTCACAAACCTCTCTTATTATTTTTTATTTTTTTATTTATTATAAATGGTATATGCTTTGTGTAAAATAATTTGAAAGCTCTATATATCCATGCCATAAGATCAGAAATATCCCATTTTCATCAGATCTTGTACTAAATAACTTAAGTATGCAAATTTT
>Ga0325401_1004700_pt1 | contig 12929 bp, 8 predicted proteins | sample PopdelMetagenome_FD_205666 | JGI IMG/M metagenome (GOLD analysis project Ga0325401, IMG submission 205666) | Populus deltoides microbial communities from Bellville, Georgia, United States - Xylem-PdKOR-R2 | ecosystem: Host-associated > Plants > Phyllosphere > Stem > Wood/Secondary xylem | place...
ATGACAATGATTGGTGAGGATCCACATTAACACCATGGTACTGACGCGCGCCGTGTCTTTTTTCGAGTGGAGTGACGCAGAAGGTACTGCATGTGATTGATTAATGCCACTCAGATATAAATTTTCATTATCAATATTAATATTGTTTTTAAATAAAGGAATAAAAACCACAATGGATTGACTTAATGATTAAAAATGTATGCTTTTTTAGATTTAAATCTTGAGATTAATATTCAAGATATTTATTAAATTTATTTATATGCATTAAGTTAATGTAAAATATACATTTTTTAAAATCATTAAAAAAGAGAATTTGGTCTTGATTGTTGATGGTAAATTAAATTTAAAATATCATTTATTGATAGAAAAAAAATAAAAAAAACTATGAATAAACACGCATGCCTCTACAATTATATATAAAATAATAAATTTTCAAGTAAAATATATTTGAATCTCAATAATTTTATTATCTTTAATCATAAAATATAGATATTTATCGAATTAAATACTATGAAAAAAAATTATGTGTTTTTATATAACCTATTAAAAACAAAATAGATTTGAGTCTCTCAAATTCACTGTATATTAGCTCACTATAATATTAAGAAAATCATGAACCAATAGGATTATGAAATAAAAGTTTTTTATTTGTTATTGTGACAAGGTTGGTTCAAATTATGTTTTGTTTTAATTGTAATTTTGAATAATATTTGATTAATTAACATATACTATATTTTTACAAGGTTTTATTAAAAACTTTAATTACAAAAAAAAATTAATTTATAAAAAAAATTTAATTTTTTTTAAAATCTATAATCATAAATACTACCTCCGCAAACCGACACAAAAAAGAAGGCAAATCGGAGGTTAAAGTATAAATAAATTAAAGAAGCTTGAAAAATTAAAAATAACAAATAAACGCTTAAAATAAGTAGCTTCGAAGAATGTGAGGCCATGTTGACCTTCCAGCTAGATGCCCCTTTTAATAGATTGCCCTTGGAATTTCAAACATTACTGCAAATACCACTACACCACCGTGTCTCCTAACGCGCCCCTGGTTTTGGTCATAACGGTGATGGCTACTGAGGACGGTGACCGTTAGAACATCCATCTACTCTCAAAATATCAATTACTTGAATACTTTTAACGCTGAGCAACGCGGCTTGGACCGTGATTTTTAAATTTTTTTAATAAAAATTATTTTTTTTATATTATTTTAATATACTAATTTTAAAAATAATTTTTTAAAAATAAAAAATATTATTATGATGTATTTTCAAGTAAAAAATATTTTAAATCGTAATCGCTATGACATTTCTAAATATACCATTATTTTACTAAAATCAAGTTTATAAATATTATTTCTTTTTATTGAATCGTTAATTAGCTAATAGTTACTGGTGTTCAATAAGTTGGTTCTATATTATAGCTAATATGAATCGATAGTAATATTATAAATCTTATCACTAATTTTATATTCAATAATTTAAATTAAGTAAGAAATAAAAATTAAAAAGAATTCAATTATTATCATTTTTATCATCATAATCTTGTTTATTCAATTTAAATTCAACAATTAATTTTTTTAAAATAAACATGAGAGAATCTCAATTCATTAATCAATTAAAACGCAATCTATTTCATCATGATCTCTTCACTAACGCTTTGCTTAATCCAGTTAATAATACACTAATACTTCTTTTTCTTCTCCTTCTTCTTCTTTTTTTTCTTCTTAAAAAAAAGTGATTAATCAACTTAAATATTTATCAATTTTTGCTATACTTATACCACTAATAGTGCATATTTGATATTATAGTGTAAGATATTTTTTTAAAATATTTTTTAGTTAAAAATATATAAAAATATTTTTTTCAGAATTATTTTTTTATTTTTAATATTAATACATCAAAATTATAAAAAAAACACTAAAAAAATATTAACATAATATATTTTAAAATAAATATATTTTTACACAGTACGAAACAGTCATTTGGTAGCATATCCGCGGCTTAGGTACAATTTCAATAGGCAACGGCTTCCTCTCATAGCTTTGAATGTATTTATTTTGACCACGTTTTACATTTAGCTGAAAACATTTATAAAATATAGTCTAAAAATCATGGCTGAGTCCTTCCAAATTAATTCACATGTCACCCTACCAGTTAGCTCTGAAGCTTCCCCTTTGCTTCTGAAGACGACGACATGTCCCAAGAATTCAAACATCATTCTTGGTTACTTCATCTTAAGTTGGTCGTAAAATGAGGCTTTTATTACTCCATACTTCATTAGCAATTTGCTTTAGATTTATACTCACAAATATGTTAACAAACAAGATTTCCTTTAACATTTCGTGTGTTGTTAGAGTAGTTTGAGAGGTTTATATATATATATATATATAATCTGACGTGTTTCATGACACGATTTGATACATGGGTTGGGTGAAATATTAACTTGAATCGATCCAAAATGATACTGTTTTAATATTTTTTTAAAAAAAATACTTGAAATAATATCGTTTTAATTTTATAGGTTGATCAAGTTTGATCAGGTTAACTTTTAACTTGGTTCGATATGAAATTAACCAGGTTTAAATTAGATTTAAAATTGTAAAATCAATTTTTATCTTAGATTTGACATGAAATTAGATTTATTTTATGTTTTGAATTAACAAGTTATCAAGTTAATTAGGTAGATTATATATCGAGTTTTATAACCATCACTTATAGCAGCTCCATAATGCAAGCTAGTAATATTAACGTGTAGAATGTGCTGTGCACGGGAAAACATAGATCAAAATTGATAAATTTGGACGGCAGAATATATTATTATGCGCTACACGGACAAGCACCTCCATCCCGCGGTGCTTCATGTCAAGAACACTCATTTTGCAACCCACAAAATACAAATGCCATGCCCTTGCAGCCCTTCTGACAAGAAAATTACATGCATGGAATAATATTAATATGCTTCCCTCCTTGAGCTAAGTGAAGATATGTAATCTACTACATATCTGCCTAGTTTAATCATACGTTAATCACAGACAAGAGTATCATAGTATGTGCTTATCGAAGTGGGGTTGGAGGACACCTTAAGCACAACAAGTCAACATTAATGGCAGAAATGGTTATATGCCCACAAACTTCCCTAACTCCCATGCCAATAAATAAATAAAATAAAAAATTCACATACCTATGACAAAGAAGGTAGCCTTAGCAACACCAATGAAGATTCCTAATTCAATACAATTTTTAAATCCAAGATGTAGTTATAAATAATTATTTATTTTCACCCTTGACCAGATTGTATATACCAAAGTATTCAGTCTCTGAAACACGGCAGTCCATTTGAATTCTTTACTCCCCAAATGATATTAATATTCTTATTTTATATTTGATGAATATTTAAGCTATTTATTAGTTGACTTTTTGACATAGCTAATATATACGAACAAAGAAATCCTTAAAATATTATCTAAATGGTAAAAAAATAACAACTTGAAGATTTTATATTCAAGCTCTTATCACTAGTTTTTGTTTTAAGATAATATATTTATCTTTAATTAGTTATTTTTAAAAATATGAAGTAATTTAAACTTTGATTCTGATGTCAAATACAATTATCACTAGTTTTGTTTTTTAAATGACATATCTATATTGAATTAATTATTTTTTAAAACAATCTAAACTTTGATTTTGATATAGAATACAATGATAACCTCATTAAATTACTATTTCAAGAATTAGATTAAAAAAAACCCAAGTATGAAAATGAATATTGCAATTTTGGATTGCTACAAGCCACATATAATATATGGTGATTGAAGGTTGTTTTTTTTTTTTTAAAGAAAGTTATTATTAATCCAATTCCAATTTTAAACTTAAATCACAAGCTCGAGAGATTGATGTGCGATGGTTATTTTTTTCCTTGTTGGAAGATTGGAGTAGTGGTTACTCTTGGACTTCTAGAAGTCTAGTCATGCCTTCATACACGTTTGGATAGTATTGATGTAGAAAAGTGAAACTTGAGGGGCATTCGTTGTCTAGTTCGGACCATAAAAGGACCAATGGATGTCCTCATTTTTGACACGATGGTTGCTGCTCTATGTTAGCTGTACAAGAAAGAACATCCACAAACTGAAAACCTGAGAAAGCTTTGGAGAGTTTAAGGTATGCAAAGTAACTCATCAACTCTTCGTTAAATTTAACAATTAAGTATGATTTTCTAGATGGGTTTTGTCTGAAATTGAGCCTTGCTTTTTTTTTCTCTGGGTGGTCTGAGTGTTTGATTCACTAAGGTTTTGGCCTGAGTTTGAGGTCCAAGTTCATGTCTCTTGGAGATTTTATGAGTTTAAGGATATGGTTTGGTGTTAGAATTCATGGAACTGAGTTTTCTTTTCTTGTTTGAATTGATATTTAGCATCTTTACGGGGGGGAATTGAAAATTTAGTTCTTGTAGTATAGCTGTACACATCCCTTTAAAGTTTTAGCTATTTATAGGTATGAATTAATTATCATGGATTTTAGCTGTTTAAGGAGTGGAAAAGGCATGTTTTTGGATGTTGATTGCTTAATTGTGCTTGAAAATTAGTGTTAGCATCGTTGAAAGATTAATCAGATTTGTTCCAGGCAGGATTTAGGCTGTTTTCTGTCACAGGAAATTTAATGGCTAATGAATTTTGCAAGTTTTATTTTTTATTTTATTTTTGGTTTGTGGAAGATAGATTTTATGCCTTAGCATCTGGGAATGAATTTCTTTTATTCCCTTTATTCCATTTTCTTTCTTGTTTGCATGTCGGTTTGTCCACTACAAGCACTCTTTGGCCTTTAAGTGCCTTTTCTTCCTCTTATACCTGGTTGCTTTTGTTGCTTCCGTTGAGTGAGTTGAATTAGTACCAAAAGTAATAGTGTAAATTCTAGGTAAGATAATGGAGTATGTTTTTTTGGTTGATGATATAGCTTCTGATTCTAGGGGTGGTCACTTTTAATGGTTGATGATGATCAATCATCATTATGGAATATAATTTTTCCTCTTCATTTATTTATTTTTCCGACCCAGAGAAGTATGTTCTTATAGACCAGTTTGCATTTTCTTCTGGATCTAAATGAAGTTGCTCCGTGCTTCTGCAAAACTCAATGTATTCTTGCAAGTTTACCTTATTTTTTCGTTGCTGCTTTTAAATTAGTCTGCAATAGTGGGTTTCAAGAGCATAGTTTGATTGATATCGGAAACTGGGTTGGGGAGAACGGATTCACAAGTCCTACCTCTAAATGGTAGACCTTGTATTTGTTCTCAAATCTTGTTCCATTTTTCTTCTTCTATGGAGTTTGAACAAAAAGCTTTTTTAAAATTGATTGCTGAATTCTCCTTTTTTTTTTCTTGGGGACGAAACCAAAAGCTGAAGTTTATTTTGAAAAAAAAATGTAATGTTTTCCACAGAGATGCTTCTTGAAATCTTTTCCCTTTGCTGTTTCCACCAATGAAATTACAGTCAAGATCTATCCCTTGTTAAATCTGGTTCTTGCTCATTCATCTCCTAGCGGATTGACTGACTTTATTAAGGTCAATTATTTTTGTATCTTTTAGAAATTTCTTAGTGACTTTGTTTCCAACTACTTGAGTAGTCTATAGGAAGAAAAAAAGGTACAGGGAATTAATTTTCCCCTTACTGATGATCTAATTCAATTATTTTTATTAAAAGTAGATGATCAGGCCATCAGGGTATGAGAACAAAGCCTTGGCCTGGCTCTTTACATCCTAGAGATGCAATGACCCTTGACTATCAGCCCCAATCCAAGTCAAGACGTTTTCACTTCTTTCATTTACCTGCTTATACAGGCTGCCTTGTTGCCAAGTCTATGATTTTTCTAGTGGAACATTCTACTGTTAAATTAGCCAATAAATTGTACCATAATACTAGGTTAATTTGGTCCCTTCATTATTTTCTTGGATGGTCTTTATACCTATTGTGATCATCACTTGCTCTCCCTTGTCTGTTTCTTTTTCAAATAGCTTTTCCAACGCCAATTTTCATTGATTATGTATAATCTTACTGTCTGTCCTTCCTTTTAACAGATTTCGGTGATCCTTTAATGCATTGCTGAGGATAACAGAACTATTTTTCACAACTTCAATTTTGTGGTGACGAGTGAATTGAATCAGAGACTTGCCGGCTGCCTCACTATTTATAATTTTTTAGTGATTATAGCATGTAGCATTCTAAAAGTCGTTGCTTTGGCCAGTGAAGGTGATAATTCTAATAGAAAAGGCTAGTTATCACTTATACATTCTCTTGTCTGAGCTAAGCCAATCAGCGAGCCAGTTCTTGATGCAAACCTCTCAGAAACACCGATCAGCTGGTATCCACAGGTTTTACCACCAGCCAGTGCAAGAGATCGATCCATATGGTTTATCTCATATCCAAATATTAGACAACAATATGTATTCAGATGGTGGTAGCCAAGGAGCTGCAATTTCCTTTCAGACAGATCAAGGAGAATTCTTTACCTTGGAATCATCTTCAGCAACTGCTGGTTTCGTTAACTATGATTCTCCTGCTGCCAGCATCTCATCCAACAGAAGCCCCTTTTCACCGCAGGGTTCTCATTCATGCATTTCTGATCCTCATCATTCCCCTGACACTGTATATGGATCTCCATTGAGTGGATCATCCTCTGCTGATGAGGACATTATATTGAGGCAGAAATTAAGGGAGTTGGAAATTTCATTGCTGGGGCCTGAATCTGATATTACCGACAGTGGGAGTTTTTGCTTTGTGAGTGGAGGATACCAAGCAGAATCATCTGCAAGTTGGGACTGGAATCAAATGATGGAAGTGATCCCTAGGTTAGATCTTAAGCATGTGCTTCTTGCCTGTGCTGATGCAGTATCAAATGCTGATATACAAAGAGCAGCAGGTCTAATGCATGTCTTGGACCAAATGGTGTCAGTCTCTGGAGAGCCGATCCAGCGGTTGGGTGCTTATATGTTGGAAGGCCTTAGGGCAAGGTTGGAACTCTCAGGAAGTAAAATCTACAGAGCCTTGAAGTGTGAAGCACCAATTAGCTCAGATCTGATGACTTACATGGGTATTCTCTATCAGATCTGCCCATATTGGAAGTTTGCATACACATCAGCTAATGTTGTCATTCAAGAAGCCGTGGAATACGAACCCAGAATTCATATCATCGACTTCCAGATTGCACAGGGAAGTCAGTGGAGTGTTCTAATGCAGATGCTTGCTTGTCGGCCAGGTGGGCCCCCAGTAATCCGCATAACTGGTGTTGATGATTCTCAATCTGCTTATGCTCGTGGTGGAGGACTTGATATTGTGGGTCAAAGGCTGTCAAAAGTTGCCGAGGAATGCAATGTGCCATTTGAGTTCCATGATGTTGCCATGGATGGCTGTGAGGTTCAACTGGAACATCTCAGGGTCCAACCTGGGGAAGCTGTGGTTGTGAATTTTCCTTATGTGTTGCACCACATGCCAGATGAGAGTGTGACCACTTGGAATCACAGAGATAGATTGATAAGGATGGTGAAGAGTTTGTCACCAAGGATTGTGACCCTCATCGAGCAAGAATCCAACACCAACACCAAACCATTCTTTCCAAGGTTCATTGAGACTCTAGATTATTATACAGCTATGTTTGAATCAATTGATGTTGGTCGCCCCAAGGATGACAAGCAGAGGATTAACGCAGAGCAGCACTGTGTGGCTCGTGACATTGTCAATATGATCGCTTGCGAGGAAGCTGAGAGGGTTGAACGGCATGAACTTCTTGCAAAGTGGAGGTCTCGATTTACAATGGCAGGATTCAATCAGTACCCATTGAGTTCTTCAGTGACTACAGCCGTTAGAGATATGCTAAAGGAATATGACAGGAACTATAGTGTTCAGGAGAGGGACTGGGCTCTTTACCTTCGGTGGCGACATAGAGACATGGCAACTTCTTCTGCCTGGAGTTGAAAACTCGATAGCTTTAGCTCTTTAACACCTGTAAATGTATAAATGCAATCTTACCGTTTTTATCGCATTTAGAGAAGGATCAGTAGTGATGTTACTGTTTTCACAGAAATTGGATTACTTTTTTTTTTTTTTTTTTGGGATTCAGTTAGTGTTGAGACAAAAACACGAAACCTCAAACCATTGTACATGTCCACCATGAATGAAACAAGAGTAGGTTTGTGTTATTTGCAGTCTCCGAGATCAAACCATGCACTTTCTGAACATTGTTAAGAACAAAAATGGTGAATGTGCAAGCTTTCCATTTTGAGGTGCGTTTTGTTTTTAGTGAGAGTGGAACAATGTCCAAACATGAATGGCGTTTCTTTCGATGGACGTTTGGTGAAGATGGAAATTCCATTTCATGATTGTGGTTACTGTAGACTCCGTCATATTCCAAGGGGTCTACTAGGATGACACCAGTCAATCCATCCATGAAAGAATACTGTCAGGCAATGTTTGTTTTTTGAAAAAAAAAAAAAAATTGATGTATTTTTAGTTTTTTATTTATAATTTTGATGCATTATTGTAAAAAAATATAGAAAAGTTATTTTAATATATTTTAATTAAAAAGTATTTTTACAACGTGTTACCAAATCGTTTGATACTACAGAATTTCAAATATATCTTAAATATCAGGAATGTAGATGTTCAAGGAAAGTAATCCCCTCCCATAAAAAACTACCTTTCCTCCGAAAGATCAATTTTTTTAAAAAATATTGATTACTCTTGTAACAGCACTCTCTTACTCTCATAAAAATAAGATTTAATATTTTTTGAAGCAATAAGCTCAGCCCAATTGGCCCATCGTAGGTGTGGATTTCAGTTTCACATAACAATTCTTTTGATCCCAGCACGGAAGGGCCCCATAATGCTCCATCCTAATTTGATGCAAAAGAACCGAGTGATTAGGCCTAAATTATGCATCATATTATACTGATTTGGCAAAATTTGGTGTCAACCATTTAGAACTCAACCCGTCCGAAACAAAACAAGAGCAACCCCAGACCTTGTTTCTTACTGTGTCTCTCTAATAAACCAAGAAAACAAGCAAATCTTAGTTCCAACATTAAAAAGATCATATTTTTTAAGGTTAGTTTGACAATTTCTTGCATTATACTTTTGTTTTCTTCTAATGTTTATCTTGTCGTAACAATGTTAGTCATGAGATTCATGTGGTCTCGTGGTTTCTGAATTAGATGAGAAATGGATGATGGGTTCTGTTTATTTTCATAAATTGTAGATGATAGTGTTGTTTCTGTTTTTCATCTGCGGAAAGAATATGTGAAAGCTAGTCTTTAATACATTTTTGTTGGTTTTGTTTTGGTTGTGGAGGTTGTTGATTTTGGATTTATATTGCTTGGATTTTGATGCGTGGGTTGGTGGTGGTTTTGTTTATGGGCTCATAAAGTTTGTTACTTTATGTATTTTGGTTGGTAAAGAATATCTTTTTTTTGTTGTTTTTGTGTTTTGAATGCAGAAAGATTGGTCTAGATTGTGGGTTTGTTGAGTTTTTAGGAAATAATTGAAGAATTCTGGAGGAATTAACAGAAAGAGCAGTGTTGATGGATTTGCAAAAGGAGCAAGAAAGAGAAAGGCGTCGATTACGGGACAGGCAAAGAAGGCAAGCAATGAGTGTTGAAGAGAGGGAAAAACATCTTGCGAGACGACGTAGAAACTATCAGTTGCGGAGACAAAGAGCGCGAAATGTGAGAGACCCTCAGGCCAGTCTTGTGGATAGTGACGAAATGCTTATGCTCCCTAGTAACGGGAATAATCAAGCAGTAATCTCTGTTCCTGTCCAATCTAATGGAATTTCTGATGTCGATTTGGATCAAAGACAAGGAAGTGTAAATGCAGGCAATGCAAATTCTGTGGGTGAGTTTTGTGATTTTTGTAATGCATTTGATATGAAGGCAGCCTGATACTCACTAATAGTTTATTCAGCAGGTTTGGAAATTCCAGCACATAAGTTAGCTAAATTACCTATAAGGTCACGTCTAAACCATATAAAGCACCTTGCTCGGTCACTGGCTGATACTCTGGATATTGGTGATAGTCACAAAATTACAGGAGATTTGACGATGACTGGATACGCAACTTCCAACTGTAAGCTTTAGTATTGTTATTTTCATTTGATCTGGCATCATAAATATTTGTTCGAAATTATTTGTCAATTGAGTATCCCATGTTAACTGATTCACATGGTTATAGAGATATTTGTGTATGTTCCACCTTATAAGTTCACGCATTGAAACTGTGGTCCAGGCACACCACCAAAACCATTACGATTGAATCATGTTAAGCATCTTGCACGGGTATTAAGCTCTGATGTAACACCGACAACAGTCCCAGATCTTAACGGTGAAACAAAGGGTAAGAAATACATATTTAAGTTTGCATAGCTATCTTTTGCTTAGTCTGAATCAAGGAATTCTTTAATCCAGTGGAACAGAATCTGTCAAGTGGACAACATCTGATGAGTATCAATCTGCCTAAAGTTGTTCAGACTATCAACGTTAGTGGTGGAGATGAATGACTCTGCTCCACTGGTAACGATCATGAATAATTTTACATGGTACTTGCTGGTTAGGGCACACTTTTCATATACAAGAGAACCATGGCTGGAGATTTAATGAGTTTTTTCCTGTTTATTTCACTGTACTTCCCCCCTGGGGAATTGAAGAAGGAAGCTTTTTCTCAGACACATACAAGGGATGGAATTTTCCAAGCTCCTTAAAGTTTTTCAAATCGAATATAATGTGAGGTAGATATGTTACTAATCTTTCATAGTACTTGTCTTGTTGTTTTCTTGATGCAACTAACAGAATCTCATAGAACAAATAGTTTGCTTTTATTATGCATTTATACTTCGTAATACAATCCATTTGCTATCATGTATCTGCTGTCTCTTATTTATAATCATTTGGATCTGAGAAACTTTCTGTGGATAATTGCTACAATTTCTTCTGGAAAGTTTGCTTGCAGCGTGTTCCCTAATTTAATTGGTTTAGTAATTTATGTTATATATTTTTTACAAGTTCTGGAGAATGCTGAATAAACAGGATGGTGAAGAGTTTGTAGTAGTTTTCCATGTAGCGAACAAGATCTCATACTTTTACTTCACGCACGCGCACATGTAAACTGCCCTTTATGAAAATGTTTCGAGCATATATTACAAGTGCCTTAACCGACATATGATGCTGTCATTTTATACATGTCAGCACAAAGAACAAGGGTTGAGCTTATGTGAGGGATAAGAAGGATTAATTAGCCGGTTCAAATATTAAAGGTCAAGGGATGGCTGGTATTTTTTACATTCTCTGCATGTGATGATTGATCATATGGCCTAAAGAACAACTGCACCTTTCTAAATATAATTATTCCAGAAACAGGTTATAAATGACTGCTTATCTGCAAAATGTAAAGCATGCATTGAGTATATTGGTGATTTTTGAATTTTCAAATTGCAACATAGATTAATTGCTTTACAAGTTAATGATAGTCCAAATTCATTTTGAGGGGTATTGGAAGAAAAAACAAAAAAGACGCACCTTGCAATTGATTGTTGATGCCAACATGCTTAATTTTGGACTTCTCATTAAAAACTGATGGTGGGTTGGGCAACTCTTGTTAGAGGCTTGTACTACGCAGCACACAGAGTTCATCAATAATTCTCAATCTAGACTAACCACACTGCTGTTTTTCTTGTTATCCTGCAGATCGAGGACAGAACAAGCAGAGGATGCTACAGAAAGAACATTGTAGATATGGAATTGGACAAAGTTGGTGAATTTTAGATTAGAGGATAGTCTGAAAGGCCTACAACTGGAGCTGGAGTGCATTTTTTTTTTTTTTCGTCTAGGATGTTTAAAAAAAAAAGGAGTTTTAGAAGCCTTAAACCTTAAACACCATCTCCATCCATTTTTGATGTAATGAGGTTTGCTTTGCAAATCCATTATTCGGGTTGCATTGATTCTTTTAAGAAAGCTTTGTTGTTTTGTAGTTTTTCCTTTACTTTTGTCGTGTTGCTTGGCTCCATAGTTGTTAGACTCGGTTCCGAACCAGCTAGGTAGAACCTGACACGGATGCGCACGGGTGATCTCGTGCACTCTTTGGACAGCGTGTCTGATGGTCACACTCTATCTTTCATGATGAAGTCTTAGGGTGAAAAATTTTAATTTTTTTTGGTTTCAAATAAAAATATTTTTATATTTTTAAATCGTCTTAATGTATTGATATTAAAAATATTTTTTAAAAAATAAATTTTTTTTATTTTGATGTATTTTTAAGTTAAAAACATTTTAAATCGCAACCGCTACTACAATTCCAAACAAGTATTCTTATAAAGTTGTCTCCATTAATGAGTGGCGTATGATTTAATCCTTATTTTTTATATTGTTATTTTTTTAATTATTTTTTTTTCAATTGCATCATTCAATATTTTAGTTTATTTTATATTAAATTTGATTTTTATTCTTTTGATTGCTATTGGTTTTATTTTTTAATATATTTTTATTGAATTTTTTTTTTTAACTACATCCCTCAATTGAGGTTTTGTAAATCTCTCAGTTCACTTGAAAGATTTCACCAGATCAATTTAGGTATTTTAATTATTCTTTTTAATTGATTTTTTATGATTTTAATTTTTTACAGGTTATTTTAATTTTATATGCTACGTAATAGGTCTCGCGTGATAACTCATCTAGACTAGTATTTTTTTAATTTGTTATTGTTGTTGTATATTTTTTTATCATATTGAAATTTAATTGAACTCTTGGATTTTTTTTATTTAAAAGTGCTACCATTGTCTAAATATTTTTTTTCCATGCTTAAATAAAAATTGGTCTAGCATGTGGCGTGGCCCCGGACACCAAACTAGTTATGTTATATCATTAAAATAGAACTTCTAATTAAATAATTTTTT
>Ga0325401_1004703_pt1 | contig 12926 bp, 19 predicted proteins | sample PopdelMetagenome_FD_205666 | JGI IMG/M metagenome (GOLD analysis project Ga0325401, IMG submission 205666) | Populus deltoides microbial communities from Bellville, Georgia, United States - Xylem-PdKOR-R2 | ecosystem: Host-associated > Plants > Phyllosphere > Stem > Wood/Secondary xylem | place...
AGCTCGAGGGTGGCGATGCGTTCGTCGAGGAGCTGCAGTCGGATGGTCGCCTCGACGTTGGTCGCACGGTCGGCGACGTCGCCGTTGGCGCCGAGGAGGCTCTCGGCGAGCACCTCGGCGCGCTCGGAGCGCAGGGCCGCGAGGCGGTTGGTGAGGAGCTCGGTGCTGTCGGTGGTGAGAGGAACGGTCACGAGATGCTCTTTCGCGAGGTGCCGGCGGAGGGAGTGGGGTGCGGGGGTCTGCGTCTGCGGGGGTGCTGGACGAGCGTTACCCGACGTGGTGGTGCCTCAACCACGCCCGAGCCCGTCTTGTGCCCGCCCCCGGTAACCACCGGGGGCGATCTGCGTCACACGTGAAGGAATTCGCAACTGGTCCACCGTCGGGACGGCGCCGGTGCACTCCACGGGCGGGCAGTCCAACGGGCAGGTGGGCCGGGACCGGCTCAGCCGCGGCCGGTCTGGCCCTGGAGGCGGTCGATGTGCTCGGACGCCTCGGCCTTGGTGAGGTCGGCCGAGATGGTCTCGCCCGCGTCCCGCGCGAGGGTGTCGAGGTAGCTGCGCTGGGCCCCGGTCATCGGCTCGTCGCCCGTGGCCCAGTCCTGCGGGTCCTTCTCGGTGGTGTTGGCCGCGTCGCCGCCGAGGACCTCGCCCTCGGAGCCGTCGTCGTTCGAATGTGTGTTCGATGTCGTCATGGGCGCCCGGTGACCCGGGCGCCCGTCGGCCAAACCTGGCGGTTCCGGACGAGGAGGCGTCCGCTCAGAGCTGGGCGGTGCCGTGCTCGGCGTCGTACGTCGCACCGGTCAGCTTGGTCTTGGCGAAGCTGATGAGCGAGGCGACCTTGCTGCCGGGCGTGTCCCAGTACTCCCCGCCCTCGACGTCCACCCGGAGCAGGACGGCGTTCGGGTCCTCCGGCCCGCCGGGCAGCCACGCCTCGGCGAAGGTGTTCCACAGCTCGCGGAGCTTGTCGAGGTCGTCGACGACCGAGGCGCGGCCGTGGATCGACACCCAGGCGTCGCGGCTGGAGAACGTGAGGCCGACGTGGGGTCGCGCCTGCACGTCGGCGACGTGCTGGGTGTCGCGAGCGGTGATGAACCACAGCTCGGCGCCCGGCTCGACCTCCTGCTTGGCCATCGGCACCGAGCGGAGCCCTCCGTCGGCCGAGGTGGTGGTCAGCATGGCGATGGGCATGTCGTCCATCAGCTCGATGAGCTTGCGGGCGTCGTCGGAGCCTGCGGAGTCCTGTGCGGAGGTGTCGGTCATGAGGTGCGGGTACCCGCTGCGGGCTCGTGCACCGGCAGGTGGGGCTCGACCGGTGACCGGGGTACAGCCCCGACATGACCAACCACAGCAAGGACGAGCTCACCGCCGTGCAGGCCGTCGTCGACCGCGTCACCTCCTGGCAGGACGGCGCGACCGAGGGCACCGTCGAGACCGAGCTGCGCAAGGGCCTCGACGAGGTCGGCATCAGCCTCGACGACACCGAGGTCGGCAAGCTGGCCGACGCGATCCAGGACCAGCACGGCGCGGTCGACGCGACGGCGATCCTGGGTTGAGCACCGCCCCGCAGCCCTCCGCCGAGGACGCCGAGCAGGACACGACCCACTACGACGTCGTCGTGCTGGGCGGCGGGTCGGGCAACAGCGTGGTCGACGACCGCTTCGAGGGCCTCCGGGTCGCGATCGTCGAGCCCGGCCCGCTGGGGGGCACCTGCCTCAACCGAGGCTGCATCCCCTCGAAGATGTACATCAGGCCCGCGGACGTGCTCCGCGAGGCCGAGCGCGGCCCCGCCCTGGGCGTGCGCACCACGGCCGACGGCGCCGACTGGCCGGCCGTGCGCCGCCGGGTGCTGAGCCGGGTGGACGGGCAGTCGGCCGACGGCCGGCGCTACCGCGAGGAGTCGGAGCACGTCGACTACCTGCCCGGGAGGGGTCGGTTCACCGGTCCGCGGCGACTCGCGATCACGGTCGACGGCGCCACGCGCAGCGTGACGGCCGACCACGTCGTCGTGGCGACCGGCAGCCGCCCGGTCGTGCCCGACGTCGAGGGGCTGCACGACGTGCCCCACCACACCAGCGACACCATCATGCGGATCGAGGAGCTGCCGCCGCGGATCGCGGTGCTGGGCGGCGGTTACATCGGCTGCGAGTTCGCCCACGTCTTCTCCTCCTACGGTGCGCAGGTCACCCAGATCGAGAGCGGCGGCACCCTGCTCAGCGGGCAGGACCCCGACGTGTCGAGCCGGTTCACCGACGCCGCGCGGCAGCAGTGGGAGGTGCGGCTGGGTGCGCAGGTGAGCCGGGCCGAGTCGGTCGACGGTGCGCCGGCGCGGCTGCACCTCGACGACGGCTCCACCGTCGACGCCGACCTCGTGCTCGTGGCCACCGGTCGCACCCCCAACTCCGACGACCTCGGCCTCGACCTGGCCGGGGTCGACCTCGACGACGAGGGACTCGTCGTCGTCGACGAGCACCAGCGCACGAGCGCCGACGGGGTGTGGTCGCTCGGTGACGTGTGCCAGGGCGCGCCCCTCAAGCACGTCGCCAACCACGAGGCCCGCGTCGTGCAGCACAACCTCCTGCACCCCGACGACCTCGTCCGCAGCGACCACCGGTTCGTCCCGCAGACGGTCTTCACCCACCCGCAGGTGGCTCAGGTGGGGCTCACCGAGGACGCGGCGCGCGAGCAGGGGCTCGACGTCGTCGTCGGGTGCGCGGAGTACGCCGACACGGCGTACGGCTGGGCCCTGGCCGCCGACGAGGACGACGACTCCCCCGAGGCGAACGGACTGGTCAAGGTCGTGGCCGACCGCGCCACCGGCCGGCTCGTGGGCGCCCACCTCATCGGCACGGAGGCCTCGATCCTGGTGCAGGTCCTCGTGCAGGCCATGGCCTTCGACCTGCCGGCCGCCGACCTCGCCCGGGGTCAGTTCTGGCCGCACCCGGCGCTCAGCGAGGTCGTGGAACAGGCACTGCTCGACCTCGACCTCTGACCGGCCCGCGGGGCCGCACCCGGGCCGTCAGGACTGGGTGCGGGCGCGGCGCAGCTCGCTCAGGACCACGTCGAGGCTGGGCCAGATCTGCATGACCAGGTGCAGCCGCACGATCTTGAGGGTGCGCAGCGCCTGACCGTCGTCGCAGACGACGACGAAGCGGGCCCCGCGGTCGGGGGGGGCGCGGCGGCCCGCGACCAGGGTGCCGATGCCGGTGGAGTCGAGGAACGTCACGGCGTTGAGGTCGACCACGACCACCGGCTGCGAGCACAGCACCGGGTCGGTGAGCACGTGGCGCAGCCGCACGGCACTGGCGATGTCGAGCGTGCCGCGCGCCGTGACGACGTCGATCCCGTCGTGGCGGGTCAGGTCGACCTCGAAGTCGTCGTCGCCCGGCTGCTGGGCCTCCTGCCCGCCCGGCTCGTCGCTCGGCGGGTCGGTGCGGGGCTCGGGCGCGCGGTCGTGCGTCTCGTCGGGTGCTGGGCTCATGCTCCCTCGTCCGGGTGCCCTGCGGTTCCGCCACCGCGAGACCCCTGGTGTCGCCGGCGGGCGGCTCCGAAGCGCGCGCCCACTGCTGCAGGTCGGTCAGAAAGTGCGCCGGCGCACCGGCGTCCGTCCAACCTAGACGAGGCGGACAACCCGACCGGCCGGGCGGGGCTCAGGGCTGCGCCGGCACCAGCGCGAGCCGGATCCCGTCGAGCACCTCGTCCGGGTAGGCGCCGTAGTCGAGGTGCCACGCGAGCACCGAGCGGGCCCGACGCGCCGTCGGCGAGCCGACGAGGTCCCAGACCGAGTTGGCGTAGACCCCGACCGACATCAGGTCCACGAGGATGGGGCGCTCGGGATTGCTCCCGGCGCCTGTCGAACCGGCACGCTCCGGTGGCGCACTCACCATGACTGGTCCCCCCCACTGCTCACTCACGGGCGCGGCCCCCCGGCCTCGCCGTGCTCCCCCTCGACACCGGCCGACCCCGGCCGGTGCGCCACGCGGCGAACCCCCGTGTCGCCTGCGTGATACCCCCAAGGGTAGGGCTCGACACCCGATCCGGAAGGCAGCGCCGGAGCCGGACCAGACCAGGCCCGGCGCCCACCAGCGCTCCGGGGGCGGGTCAGGCGGCGAGCCCGAAGGCCTCGGTGAGCCCCGCGGCGGCGCAGGTGCGGCCGACCTCGGGGCTCCACGCCGCGATCTCGAGCTGCCCGCCGGCCCGGCTGAGCCGTCCGCGGAACGTGCACAGCACGCCGAGTGCGTGGGCGTCGATGAAGGTGACCTTGGCGAGGTCGAGCTCGACGAGCGACGCCCCGAGCGTCAGCACCTGGCTGAGGACGTCGCAGACCTCGGGCGCGGTCGCGAGGTCCAGGTCGCCGCTCACGGCGACACGTGCGTGGGGCGGGTCGTGGACCGTGGAGATGGTGAGCGTCACGGGAGCCTCCGTCTGCCAGATCGTGCAGCCGGGAACGGGCCCGTCTCGTGTGACGGGTCGCGAGTAACTCTCGGTCGGCCTCGACGCTAGCACCGCCCGACGGGGCACGGGACCACCTGAAAGGCGACCTGTGGAGCGCCCCGGGGCCCGGTAGCGGGCTCCGGGGTCAGGGCAGCTGCGGCACCAGCCCGCGGACGAGGTCGTAGACGGACCGGTCGCCCGTGGCGAGCAGCCCGAAGCCGGTGCCCGCCTGCGGTGCGTAGTCGCGCCCGGCGAACGTGCCGACGTACCCGCCGGCCTCGGCGAGCAGCAGCGAGCCCGGTGCGTGGTCCCAGGGCTTGGTCTTGGCGTAGACGGCGTAGTCGGCCGCACCCTCGACGATCTTGGGGTAGTCGACACCGCAGCAGACCCAGGTCAGCTCCAGCTCGCGCAGCGCGCCGAGCGCCCGGCCGAGCCACCGGCGCCGCGAGGTGACGCCGTGCAGGTCCTCGCCCACGGGCGGGCGCGACAGCCGCTCCCCGTCGCGGAAGGCGCCGGCGCCGCGCTCGGCGACGTAGGCGCGCTCGTGCTGGGGCTGCCAGATCCAGCTGCGCACGACGACACCGCCGCGCAGCTCGGCGGCCATGACCGCGTGGTCGGGTGAGCCCTTGACGAAGTTGCGGGTGCCGTCGACCGGGTCGACGGTGAAAGCGTGGTCGGCCGCGTCGAAGCGGCGCACGAGCGTGTCGTCGGCCGCACTGGCCTCCTCGCCGAGCACGAGGGCGTCGGGGTAGGCCTCCTGCAGCCGGCGGGTGATGAGCACCTCGGCCTCGCGGTCGGCGACCGTCACGAGGTCACCGGGGCCCTTCGACCCGATCTGGTCGTCGCTGAGGGCCCGGAAGCGCGGGGTCACGACCTCTGCCGCGACCTCCTGGAGCATGGTCAGGACGGCGTCGGTCTCCACGGCGCCCACGTTAGGGCGTGTCGAAGCCGACCTCGGCCACGGGGAGCACCTGCGCGCGGTACTGCTGCTGGAGCCGCTCGAGGGTGAGGTCGTGCTGGCGCCACTCGACCGAGGCGGTGGCGTCCTCGACCAGCGTGACCCGCAGGTCGTGGGCGTAGGCGTCGGTCGCCGTGGCGGCGATGCAGGACTCCGTGGAGACGCCGGCCAGCACGAGCGCGTCCACGTCGCGCTCGCGCAGCCACGACACCAGGTCGGTGCCGTGGAAGGCGCTGTCGCGGGTCTTGGTCAGCACCTCGTCCGCGTCGGCGAGCCCGTCGAGGCGCTCGGCCCCGGGTGAGCCCTCGAAGGCCATGCCCTGGTCGTCGTCGAGCATGTTCAGCGCCCAGGTGCTCTTGTCGCGGCGGTGGACGGTCTGCACCTCGAGCACCGGTGCGCCCGCGTCGCGAGCGCGCGCGACGAGCTGGTTGCAGGCGGTGACGAGGTCGTCGCGGCACCTCTCGAGCTCGTCGTCCGCGAAGTAGTCGCGCTGGAGGTCGATGAGGAGCAGGGCGGTCGTCATCTCGCCCTGGTGTCCCCCGCGACGGGGCCTGACGCTCACCCCCGGGGAGGATGGTGGGGTGGACTCCCCTCCCCCGACCGGTGCGACCGGTGCGACCGGCGCGACGAGTGCTCCCGAGCAGGCCCGGCTGGGCCACCGCGCGGCGGTGGCGCTGGTCTTCGGCGCCTCGGCCGCCGTCCTGGTCGTCGAGCTCACCGCGCTGCGCCTGCTGGCGCCCTACCTCGGGCTGACGCTCGAGACCAACACCCTGGTCATCGGGATCGCCCTCGGCGCCATCGCCGTGGGCTCGTGGACGGGCGGTCGGATGGCCGACCAGGTGGACCCCTACGCCACGCTGGGCCCGCTGCTCGGTGTCTCGGGCGTGGTGGTGGCCCTCACGCCGGTCCTGGTGCGCAGCACCGCGGAGGCGTCGCTGGGGCTGGTCGCCCTCGTCTCCGCGCTGACCATCATCGTGCCCGGGGCCCTGCTGTCGGCCGTCACGCCCATGGTCACCAAGCTGCGGCTGACCTCGCTCGCCGAGACCGGCACCGTGGTCGGCCGGCTGTCGGGGTGGGGCACGGTCGGGGGCATCGTCGGCACCGTGCTGACGGGCTTCGTGCTCGTCTCGCGGCTCCCCGTCAGCGCCATCCTGGTCGGCCTCGGCGTCCTGCTGGTGCTCGCGGCGGTCGTCGTGCAGTGGCGCACGCGGGCGCTGCGCACGGCGGCGGTGCCGCTCCTGCTGGTGACCGGTGGCGGCCTCGGGGCGGCGTACGGTCCCGGCGGCTGCGACGCCGAGACGACGTACCACTGCGCGGTCGTGCTCGACGACCCCGAGCGCGAGGACGGGCGCCGACTGGTGCTCGACGGCGTGAGCCACTCCTACGTGGACCTGCGCGACCCGACCTACCTCGAGTTCGACTACGTCCGGGCGCTGGCCGCCGTCGCCGACACCTCCTGGCCCGCCGGCGAACCGTTGGACGCCTACCACCTCGGTGGGGGCGGGGTGACCTTCCCGCGCTACCTCGCCGCGACCCGGCCGGGCACGGCGAGCCTGGTCTCGGAGATCGACGGCGGCATCGTGCGGCTCGACCGCGAGCGGCTCGGGCTCGACGCCCCGAGCATCGACGTGCGCGTCGAGGACGGCCGGCTCGGCCTGCGCCGCCTCGCGAGCGACTCGCGCGACCTCGTCGTCGGCGACGCCTTCTCCGGGGTCTCGGTGCCGTGGCACCTCACCACCCGCGAGGCCGTCGCCGAGGTGCACCGGGTCCTGCGGCCCGGCGGGGTGTACGCCGCCAACCTGATCGACCACGGCCCGATGGACTTCGCCCGCGCCGAGATCGCGACCCTGCGCGAGGCGTTCGCGCACGTCGTCCTGGTGGTCGACCCCACCGACCTCGACCCCGCCCGGCCCACGGCCACCGACGGCGGCAACCTCGTGGTCGTCGCGTCCGACCGGGAGCTCGACACCGGTGCCCTCGACGCTGTGCTGGAGGAGCGCGACACCGGGTGGGCCAGCGTCACCGACGCCGCCGCGCTCGACGACTGGCTCACGGGGGCCGAGGTGCTCACCGACGACCACGCCCCCGTCGACCAGCTGCTGCAGCCCTACGGCGCGCCGGCCTCCTGAGGCCTCTGGGAGGAGGCCCCGGGTCCACCACGCAGGAGGCCGCGCAGCCGCACGGCGTCGTGCGGCGCGTGCCCGCGTGCGTCGTTGTCGAAGAACACCACGACCTCCCGCACGCCGTCCTCGTCCGCCCAGGCGGTCAGCCGCTCGGCCCAGGAGTCGAGAGCCGCGTCGTCGTAGCGACTCGTGTAGAGCTCGTGCGCACCGTGCAGGCGCACGTAGACCAGGTCGCTGGTGACCGCCTCGGCGCGGACCCAGCGTCCCGCCGTGTCCGCGACCACGCAGGCCACCTCGTGCTGCCGCAGGAGGTCGAGGGCCTCGTCGGTGCAGAACGACGCGTGGCGGAACTCCAGCGCGTGGCGCACCGGGCGGTCGGCCAGGTCCGGTGCGACGTCGGTGAGGGCCCGGTCGTCGGGGAGCTTGGCGTCGTGGCCGCGGGCTGCCTCGGCCACCTCGCCCTGGGTGCGCGGCAGCTGGTCGAAGAACGACGAGAGCAGGTCGGCGTCGAAGTGCAGCTGCTCGGGCAGCTGCCAGAGGACCGGGCCCAGCCGGTCCCCCAGGGCGAGCACCCCCGAGGCGAAGAAGTTGGCCAGCGGCGCACGCACGTCGCGCAGCTTCTTCATGTGCGTGACGAACCGGCCGCCCTTGACCGCGAGCTCGAAGCCGTCCGGGGTCTGTGCCCGCCACGCGGCGTACGACGTCGGACGCTGCAGGGAGTAGAACGAGCCGTTGACCTCGACCGCGTCGAGCCGTTCGGCGGCGTACGCCAGCTCGGCACGCTGCGGGAGCCCCGCGGGGTAGAAGTCGCCGCGCCAGGCGCGGTAGGACCAGCCCGAGATGCCCACGCGGATGCGGGCGCGGTCGGTCGCGGCGGGTGGTGCCATGCCCGGCGGGTACCCCGCCGACCAGCCCTCTGCGCCGGGCCGGGGTCAGTTGTCGAGGTGAGTCGTCGAGGTCAGTCGTCGGCGTCGTCGCGGAGCGCGGGCGGCGGGTCGAACTCGACGTGGACCTTCTCGAAGCCCTTGTGGCGCTGCGCGCGGGCGTAGCCGGCGTAGGCGCGCTTGTCGGCGTCGGTGAGGTCGACGGAGTCGGTGAACGGCGTCAGCAGCGCGCGCGGCCACAGGCCGCGGTGGAGCACGACGTTGAGCTGCACCCCGAGCACGAGCGCGATGGCGACGGCGTAGAAGACGGCGAGCAGACCCAGCACCAGCCCGAAGGTCTGATTCATCGTCGAGGTCTGGGCCAGGCTGTGGCTGACCAGCTCAGCGCTGCCGAGCTGGATCCCCGTCCAGCAGACCGCGATGAAGAGCGCCCCCGGGAGCGCGGCGCGCAACGGCTGGCGCCGGCTCGAGCCGAGCCACAGCAGCACGCCGACGATGCCGGCGAGGGCCGCCACGGTGACCAGCGGGAGGAGCAGCCGCACGGGGGTCGAGAGGTCGGCGAAGACCGAGACGAACTCCTCGCTCGCGAGCTGGGCGATGGTGGAGACGGCCGAGACGGCGATGATCGACGCCCCGCCGAGCACGAGCAGCATGAGGCTGAGGAACCGGGTCAGGAACGGGTTCGGCCGACTGTTGCGCGGCACCGACCAGGCGACGTTGATGGCGTTCTGCAGCGCGTTGCCCAGGCCGAGCGAACCGTAGAGCGCGGTGAGACCGCCGATGACGATGGCGGCGGTGGAGCCGGTCAGGCCCTGTGGTGCGCCGAGCTGGTCGCCCACGACGGGGAAGCTCGCGACTGCGGAGTCGAGGACCCGGGCCCGGAGCTCGGGGTCGCCCTGCAGGAGGAACCCCAGGATCGAGGTCGCCAGCAGGAGCAGCGGCACCACGGAGACGAAGACGTAGTAGGTGATGATCACGGCCAGGTAGACGCCCTGGTCGTCGAAGAACTTGTAGACCACCGCCAGCGGCAGCGCGATGGCGGGGTGGCGGCGCTGGAAGGCGTCCCAGCGGCTCAGCGGCAGGGACGGCGCCACCTCGAGGTCGGAGTCCTGGTGCGGGTCCTGGTGCGGGTCGTGACGCCGCTCCGTCCGGGCGCGGCGAGCCGCGACACCGTCCTGTGCGGGTGGCACGGGGGTTGCGGTCACGGCTCCTCCAGGTGGTCAGTCGGGGTGGCGGTACCCCGGCACCCGGGGCGAACGGCGCGGCCGTTCACCCCGGGTGGGGCGGGCCCGGGACGGGCCTGGCGGCCCGTCCGGGTCGGCGACCCGCGTGGGTCACTTCTTGAAGACGTCCTTGACGTCCTCGACGGCACCCTTGGCCGAGGCCTTGGTCTGGTCCTGGTGACCCTCGGCCTCGAGTTTCTCGTTGCCGGTCAGGTCGCCCACGACCTCCTTGGCCTTGCCCAGGGCGTCCTCAGCGGCGTTCTTGGCCTTGTCGGCGAGTCCCATGTCACTTCTCCTCCGGTCGGGTGTTGCGGTGGGTGTGAGGCCACGGACGGTCGTCCGCGGCCGGCCGGGTCAGCGGATGCGGACCCGGTCGCTCGTGGGGCGGGTGCGACGCGGAGCGTCGATGAGCACCCGCAGGGCCAGCTGGCCCGAGGTCGACTGCTCGACCTCCTCGGTGCACCGGCGGACCGCGGCGACGACGGTGTCCACGTCGGCGTCGGGCTCGAGCCGGCCTCGCAGTTCCAGTACCCCTGCGGCGGCGCTGCCTCCCGTGCTGTGGCGCACACCCGTCAGGGGCCCGAGCTCCTCGAGGCGCGCGGCGACGGCGGAGCCGATCGAGCGGAGGTCCAGCTCGAGCGTGCCGCGCTGGTCGCTGGCGGCGAGGCGGACCGCGGCGGGGCCGCGCCCCGGCAGCAGTGCGAGCACCCAGCGCAGGGCCAGCAGGACCAGCAGCACGCCGACGGCGGCGGCCACCCAGGGCCACCAGGCGCTGTCGACCGCGCCGCTCAGGTCGCCCAGGTCGAGACGCGGGCCGAGGCCGAGCACGGTCCCGGTGCGCCAGTCGATCGCGAGGAGACCGAGCAGGACCAGCACGAGGGCGACGACGGTGACGACGGCGCGGTCGGTGACCCGCGGGGCGGGCCGGTGCGTGGCGGTCATGCCACTGCTCCTCTCCGGTGGTCGGTGCTCGTCGCCGAGACGACGACGGCGGGTCGGGTGACACCGCTCAGCGCGGCGTCCACGTCGCCCTGGGCAGCGCTCGCGGCCGCGTCGGGCCGACCGGCGGTCGTGACCCGGATCGACACGCGGCGGCGCGAGGTGGAGGCGGTGCGGGCCTCGACGACACCGGCGGACCGGTCGGCGACGGCGCGGGCGAGGGCCGCGACGGCACGCGGGGTGATCCAGGCGTCGGCTGTGTCGGCAGCGTCGGCTGTGTCGGCAGCGGGGTCGTCGAGCCGCACGTGGGTCGCCCGTCCGCGCCGCAGCGCGACGACGAGCAGCAGGAGACCGACCAGGGCGACGACGCCGCCGGCGACGGCGAGCGCGGTGCTCGCCTCGAGACCGTCGAACGCCTCGACCGCGGCGCCGATCCACGAGGACCCCTGTGCCCAGCCCCGGTCCACGGCGAGGTCGCGGACGGCCACGGCGCCGAGGGCTGCGAGGCCGAGTGCGAGCAGACCGGCGACCCAGACCACCGGGGCGGTGCGGCGGGGCGTGCTGGTGCTGGTGCTCACGAGACCCTCCTCGCGCCCTCGCCGGCCTCCGTCGTCGCTCCGACGGTGACGTCGACACTCGTGACGGCGACCCCGGACAGCGCCGTGGCGCGGGCCGTGACGTGGTCCCGGACCTGCTCGGCCACCGACGCCAGCGGTGCCGGCCACAGGCACAGCACGTCGACGTCGATGCGGGCCGAGGGGCCCGTGGCGCCCTGCTGGGTGGAGCTGGTCAGCGCGACCTTCGCCTGGGGGCTGGCCTGGGCGGCCAGTCCGCCGAGCCGCGCGCGTCGTACGACGGTGCGCGGCACCTCGCGGGCCGCCTGCTCGGCGATCGTCTCCAGCGCCCGGGCGCGCACCTCGAGGGTGCCGCGCTCGGCCGCCGGTCGCAGCTCAGCCACGACGACCCCGCAGGAGTTCGGACAGGTCGACCTCGCCGTCGAGGTGGCGACCGGCGAAGTACCCGGCGCCGCCGAGGACGACGGCGAGGAGCAGCCCCAGGAACCCGCCGGTGGTGATGACGAGGGTCAGCAGCAGGCCGGCCAGCAGGCCGACGGTGGACGTGCTCATGGGTGTTCTCCTTCTCGGGGGTGCGTGCGGTGCGTGCGGTTCGGGGACGACCCGGGCGTCCGGGTCCATCAGCTGGTGGCGCCGGTGCGGGTGCCGGTGCGGACGTCCGCGTCGGCGAGGTCCTCGACGACGAGGTGGACGGGCCGGCCGACCAGAGGACCGACCGCACGGTGGACCGCACCGGCCGTCGCGGCGACCGGGGCGCTGCGGTCGAGCACGACACGGACGGTGCACTCCTCGTCCGCGAGGTGCACGCCGGTGACGCGGTGACCCGGCAGCCGGCTGGTGACCCGGTTCGCGAGCTCGTCGGCCACGCCGGCGTGGAGGTCGTGCACACCGGGGACGGCGCGCACGGCGGCCGCGACGCGTTCCGCGAGCGGGTCGCCGCTGTCCGCGGCGTCGGCTCGCTCGCCGGCGGACAGGTCACTCGACACGGGGCGCCTGCTCCTCGCCGGGGGCGCTGCCGTCGTCGACGAAGACGTCGTGGACGGTGATGTTGACCTCGGTCACCTCGAGCCCGGTCATCTGCTCGACCGACTCGACGACGTTGCGGCGCACGGCCGAGGCGAGGTCGGGGATCGGGACGCCGAACTCGGCCACGAGGTCGAGGTCGACCGCCGCCTGGCGCTCACCGACCTCGACGGAGACGCCCTGCGACAGGTTGGTGCGCGAGCCGGGGATGCGGTCGCGGAGGGCGCCGACCGCGCGGGCGGTGCCGCCGCCGAGGTCGTGCACGCCGGTGATCTCGCGGGCCGCGATGCCGGCGATCTTGGACACGACGGCGTCGGCGATCGAGGTGCGGCCCTGGACCCCGCCCGCGGAGTCGCGGACGGCCAGCGCAGCCGAGGTGTCGCCGCCGGTGATGACCGGTGTGGTCGTCGAGGTGGTGGACGGGGTGGTCGCCGGGGTGGTCGCCGGGGTGGTCGCCGGGGTGGTCGCCGGCGCGGTGGTGGCGCCGGCGTCCGGGTTGACGGTCGGGGTGGTGGCCGGGGTGCTGGCGGGGCTGGTGGTCGGGTCGGTGGTGGAGTCGGGCATCGTCGATCGCTCCTGTCGGTGGGGTCGGTCCGCGGTGCTCGTCCTGCTGTCCTGCCCGTCCTGCTCGGTCGGGCCGGCCGGCGGACTCGCACCTGCGTCGTACGGCTGTTGGTCGCGGCGGGTCGCCCGGGTGTCACGCCGCCGCGTGGTGATGCGCGTCACCCGCCGGGGTGTGGCGGCCCGCGGTGCCAGCGCGTCAGAGCCAGG
>Ga0325401_1004707_pt1 | contig 12922 bp, 7 predicted proteins | sample PopdelMetagenome_FD_205666 | JGI IMG/M metagenome (GOLD analysis project Ga0325401, IMG submission 205666) | Populus deltoides microbial communities from Bellville, Georgia, United States - Xylem-PdKOR-R2 | ecosystem: Host-associated > Plants > Phyllosphere > Stem > Wood/Secondary xylem | place...
TTGCCAACAAAGTGTTTGGGTTTATTTATGAGTGAAATTATAATTTTTCTTAGGGGTTGTATTAAATATGAAACCATAATTTTAGGGTTTGTAAGAAATTTTAAAGAAATTAAGGTTTTGAAAAATATATCAAGAGGGAATTAGGGTTTTCAAGGGAAACATTAGTTTTTTTAGGTGGTATATATGGCTTTATAGAATGTCGTAGGAGAATGAGAAAACAAATGGGAACAGTTCAAAAGAAACAAAAGTATATAAAAGTGATATTTATAATCGAAAAACCTTTAAAAGATAATAGTCTTATCAACACCACCCCTAATAACAATAATAGTAACATAAACTTGGGGTTTGCTTCCCATGTGATCTTAAGTTCGAGCCATGTGATTGCTAATATGATGGTCATTGGAGGCTTACATGGTTGTTAACTTCAGGGTTCGTGGGATTAGTCGAGGTGCGCGCAAGCTGGCCTGGACACCCACGTTAATAATAATAATAAAAATAGTAACATAAACCTAACAACCACCACAATAACTATTTGATACGATAACACTAACACCACTATCACTCATTGTTATAACTAAAACATGACTTCTTTAACAATTACCTCCACTATTGCAATCACAATCACCTTCACTACAATAACTAATGTTGCAACTAAGGAGCTTGGTAAGTATAAGTAGAAGATTGAGAAAAAAAAATGCTCTTCCTCTTGTTTTTTTTTTCTTGGTTTTTTCAACATCTCGCCTTTCTTTTTCTTTAACTTCTTTTCCTTGTTTTCATTTTTCTCACTAGCCAACAAAAATATTAAGAGACATGATGAGTTATTGACTTTGTGGAATTGGAGATTGTAATCTTATATAATTACCAACTAAATTGTCCAAATAACCCCTTATAAAAACCCAAGTTATGTAAGAAAAAAATAAAAAACAACGAGGAAATAATGTAAAAATAATAAAAATACCCTTAAATAACATGATAATATATAAAAAAACATATTAAAATATGAAGTTACAACCCAACTATGTTATAATATAATAAACAATTAGATGAGCTTGGGGTAAATAATGGGTGACTAGTAGTATTCCATCCGTTTTTTTTTTTTAATTTTTAATTATCAATTGTTAATGTTAATTATCAATTATCAATTGTTAGTTGTTAAGGAATTATACTAACTAAAGCATGAGGTTTTGAATTGTCATGTATGATCACTTGCATTGATTTCTACCATTATATAGATCATCCATGTTCTTGAGCTTGATGTTTTTTTTTTCAAAGCAATTTTTTTTATTAGGATAATATTATACAAGAGAAACCAAAATTAACATATTTGGCATGAATAGACATAATAACATGATTTGTAATATTATATAAAATTTAAATTATTTATCTTATCTATCTATTTTGTGAAATTTGGTTAATTCATTTGTTATATTTATTGTTATTATTATTGTTATTGTTTTCATTTATTTTGTTATGCTAGTAAATGAAAAGTGGCTAATAATGCACAGAAATAAGAACATTGCCAATTTATATTTCTTGATTCAACATGTCTTATAAGCAAGACATGAAGTTCAATATTCACAACCAATATCATATTGGATTTTTCATAAATTGTTACTCTTTATTTCTTGTTTAAAAAGATAATGTATTTTTCTTAAATATTGACTCATAATATGTTTTTATCATGCCATATCCTTTCATCAAAGATGATGATATTAATTATTAGATTTAATTATTAACTTTACATAATATTGGCATGCATCTAAAAGCCAAAAAATATTTATTTTCAAAGAAACCCTCTAATTTAATTAGTTTAGAAAATAAATATTTGAAATTAATTTTACTTAACAAGTTTTATTAGACTAATAATTTTTATAATAATGATTTGATAATTTTTATAATTATGATTTGTTTTTAGCTTTGAAGGTTAAATGATTAACTTGTTTACAATGGAAGAGTTAGGCTAATAAATTTGAATTGAATTGTTATCCTTGGGAGTTTTTTTATATTAATTTTGATTTTTTCTTATAATATCACACATCTCTTATTTTTTCAATATAAATTTTGTCTCCTTTATATATATATATATATATATATATAAAATAATAATAATAATAATAATAATAAATTTACAATTTTGCCACTAATTCGAATCAAGAGAGGAGAACCACTGAACCACTGCACTGATCCTTTCTATCACAAATTCTCAATCAAGAAACCAAACACAAAGCCATGACCATGAGCTTCTCAATGGGAAGCTCTTATTTTTTACACTCTCACTTTCCTTCCTCCACTTCTTCTTCTTCCCAACCTGTTTCCTTTCATGTGAAGAACAACAGCAATAATAATGAAATGACCGGGAGGAGGAGAGTGGTTTCTGCTTGTATGGGTCAAGAGGATCCAACGGAAATTGTTTTCAGAAAGAAGAGAGCTGTTCTTTTTTTGGGTATTTCAGTTATTCCTTTCTTGCAACTCAGGGCCAGAGCTCTTGAAGGTCTTGTTACAAGTGAGTTTAATTTCTTGGTTTTTGGTATTAGAAATATGGAGTTTTGTTCTTCATTTTATTTAATTGTTGTAAATGGTCAAATGGGTTTTCTCTTTTCATCCCGTGTCTTCAATTAGCGGATAACAAATGGTTTGATGCGAGTGTGCTCTTGCTTTCGATTATTACTTGGTTCTTGTATTTTATCTGGTGAAATGGCGGTCACATCTTGTCTTTAAATTTTTTATATTTTAGAGAAAGAAATTTATGGAATTGAAAATTCTAGTAATTGTATTTTGGCATTAGCTACAACTCTATGCGGCTTGGTGTTCTTACTTCTTGGTACCGGACGGCGGGCATGCATTTTTGAGTATGTCAATGCCTGCCTTCTTCTACTGTGTTCTCGTCTTATCAAGTGGGTACTTTTGGGGTGGGATACATATACAAATAGCAAAACTGGGAAGTGAGATGAAATTTGAGAAATAATGTCTGATTTCAAGCAGACATTATTAGTTAAATTGTGTGAGCAAATATGCTGTAAATTGGTTTAGCTATGTCATCAGGAAACCTAGGAAGCAGTCACATGGATGAAACAAGTTTATGATATAACCACCCCCCCCCCCCCCAAAACCCCACACACACAACACATCCTTTTCAGGGGTAAAACATCAACTTTGACAACTAAGAAATAGAAGTAACATCTACGTGTGTGAGCTCCTTGACCAATGAAGGGAATCGGGAGAAAAATATGTGTGTGCTCTTTCACTTTTAGGAAGCTTAGCTAAGAGTCTGTTTGGTTATGGGTTTGTATGTGCTTTTCCGAAGTCTTTTTGTAGTGCTTTTGAATGACTTCGATGCGGGAATGTCAAGTACAGTAGCAAACACAGATTAAGTGATGTGCTTCCTGGTCACATATTCTAGGCATACGAGAAGACTGTGTTCTCTGAAGGAGGTACACATCTGTAGTAAATCCTCTAGATCTCTGCTGCCAAACAGAAGCGTGATCTGATTTCCCCTGTGAAACTGCATTTATCAGTTTTGAGTAATCAGTCTCCACAATCACTATTCCCAGCCCATGTCCCTGAGATGAAAAGATTGCATTCACTCCTGCTCTGTGGTGGTCTCCTGCCTTCTGTCTGTTTTGTGAACCTTCAGTATGATCAAGTCTCATACTTGTAGAGAATTATCATTATCAAAACCACAATTATGGAGATGGAAAATTGTGTGTGTGTGTATATATATATATAAATGATTAGTGTAAACTCAACAACAGTCTTTGTTTACATTCCATATTTTTACTTAATTTGAGAGCTTCCAATATCAAGAGAAAGAGAAGTCCATTTGTAGCATGATTGTTATGAACCTGCTTTCCCTTTGTTTAGCCACTGGTTCACAGAGAAAGCCTAAAGCATGTTTAAAGGTTTTTGGTGAAAATAAAAATGTGTCTCTTTGTTGAAGAAGCATGTTCACCTTTGGTGCCTTTTTAACCTTTAATCCAGAAACCTGATTTCTCATCCCACACCCATGCATTTGAAATTTCTTTGTCAAAATTCATCCCGTGAAACCTTCTATTTCTCTGCAGATATTACTGAATATACAACTTCTTTGTGTGACATCAAACCTCTTACTACCTTGCATGTTTGTGTTTCATTCTAGGAAAATTACTTGGTTGATAGTTTTGTTGGTTTTTACCTTATTTTTTATTTTGTTTATATAACATCTAGAGACCAAAGATATTCTCAAATCATGCATTCTTTCTTACTTTTTATTTATTCAATTTGTGTTGCGGATGTTGTGTGAATAAGCTTCTATTTTGATGAGAATTTCCTATAACATCTGATGTAGGACAGAAAGAAGAAATTTGGGAGGAGAGGAGAGAAGAAACTGGAGAGAAACTAGAGGAACAGAAAATGGGGAAACCGTGAAGGAAACGAATGAGATAGGCAAGAATTTTTTGTCAATGCTCAAAGTTATTCTTTTAATAATAATAGTGTATATTATTAAAAATGAAAAGGAAGTACACAAAAAGGATTGGATATCCTCCAAAAGAAGATACATAAATTAGGAATTAACAAAAAACCAAAATGAAGATAAAAGGGCACTCTGGTTTTACTGAACTGTAGCTAAGGAAATATCTCAAAAAGTTTCAAAACTTTACACTATGAAGGCATTGCTATCTCACCTATAACAGCTGTTTGGAGAGGTGATTCACAGAATCTTGTGTTCTGCTCTGTCTAAAATCTAATTACTTAAGATTACAACAAAACATGAAAGATTTCCGCAAATCCTCCCTTCCCTTTCCTTCCCAAAACCCACTAAGTACATCAACAACAAATCTTCAATTCTACTCAAGGACCACCACTGCTCTCAAAGGCAAAAAGTCTCTTCATATCCCAAGAAAAGATGAGAAAAACAAAATAACTTTCTTTTCCCCAATTAAGAGATAAAAAACAAAATAACTTTCTTTTCCCCAATTAAGAGATATAGCAAGCCTTGTGAAGCCTCCACATTTTCAAAAGTCAGTGTTGATCTTATCAAGCACCACTGTTCAAGTGAATGCCTTAATCTTACATGGAAAATGAATGTCAAGGTATTTGAGATTGAAAAGGCTCGCAAGAAAAAAGTATTGGACCTCTCCGAAGTCTAGAATTTGAAGAAGTACAATGGTATCTTGTGTTTCCTTGTTATTCATGGGACTGGGAAAAAAGAGATTCCAAATGACCGCACTTCGTCCTTATAAAATTTAGAGATTGGAAGATTGTGTGATTTATGTATCTTCCCTCTCATATATCTAACAGATTTGTTTGAATTACCTTCACCTTTCGACTAGGCTTTCATTTTATAGAAAAAGTTGTGCTGTACATAGTAATTACAAAGAGGAAATCTAGGAAGCTAAATATAGTAAGGTAAATTTCCTATTTAAGCATTTATATTCCTATTTAGGCATTTAGGCATTTATATTCCTATTTAAGCATTTACAGCTGTATGCTTGACTTCAGCCTTTCTATTGACAATATCCTCTTCTAATGAAGGAAGGAAATGAGTAGACACAGTGATATCAATTTTTTTGGCTTGCATGAATGACAGAAGAGCCAACTTTACATCCCACTCCCTCCCATTAGAGTGAAGGCCATGGTTTACTAAATGCTCAGTCATTTAGCAATTGTTGTCTTAAAATGCAATAATGGATTTCCTTATCAAAAGCCCCATTCCCTATAGGGATCCTATGTAGGAAAACCAAAATCCACAACACTCAATAGAAATATAATAAACTCTAAAAAGACTACTTTAACAGATAAAAGAACTCCTTACCAAGTAAAAATCTTTAATAATTAAACATCAGCCTGAGATGTCTTGCTTCCTTCTCCATCAGTGTCGAACGCACATGAATGCTGAATGATCTAGGAAGTCTTGTGGGATTAAGTGAAAAGAGGTGGAGGTTTAAGCTTAGTCACAGAAAGGCATGAAGAATGAAGTACATGCCACGTATTGTCTCTGATATAGGTCTTGAGTGTCCTGAATGATTTTCTGTTTTTCTTGGAGGAGTAGTTTTTCATCATTACCACTATTGTTTTTGCTGTCTTATGAAGCATGCCTGTCTTTTTATTGATTAAGCATTTATTTGTCTTACTTCAGAAGAAGCTACACTCATGGCACCAGAGGAGGACCAAAAAGAAGAGGTTTTGATCTGTGCTTCATATTTGAATAAATCCTTACCATATTTTTTAAAGATTGCAATAGTGAGATTGGAATTTTTTTAAATTGAGCTGTCTTTGTGAACAGCTAGCAATTCAAAGATATACACCGCCAAATCCCTTTCTGTCTCTCTTGAATGGCCTTGGCATATTTGGTACTGGTGTGCTTGGTGCACTCTATGCATTGGCTCAGAAGGAAAAGAAAGCTACTGATAAAACAGTAGAATCTGTAAGTCACTCTTGACCTTTTCTTTCAAGTTCTTTTTACACCCTGATTTTACTAGGATTCATTTGGACTTTCAAAGGGGGGAAATGCCCTGTATTTTCTCCTTAGGTTAGGAGGTTACAAAGTCTAACTATTTCTTTAATTTGTTGTTGTGATGCATTTTTAATGGTTATATGTTTTAATTAACACATGCACTGGTTGAGCACAGATGATATCTAAACTGAAAGAAAAAGAAGCTACCATTGAATCCTTGGAGAAAAACTTTGAATCAAAGCTATTAAATGAACAGGAAGAACAGATGAAGCAACAGAAGAAGGCAAAGGAGGAACAACGGTTTTTATTGAGCCAGCTAAACTCGGCAAACAGTATAATCACAGGGTTAGGACAGGAGCTAAAAAACGAGAAAAGAATAATTGAGGAGCTTAGAGTTCAAGCAGAGGGTCTAGAAACCAACCTCTCAAAAGCTGGGGAAGATAAAAAAGCTCTTGAACAACTGTTGAAGGAAAAACTCAGCATGATTGAAGCCTTACAAGATAAGATCAGCTTGCTTAGTTCGGAGATCAAGGACAAGGAATATAATGCTCAAAATCTCAGCTCTTCACTTGCTGAGAAGGAATTGGAGCTAAAGAACTTGAATTACACGCATGAGCAAACAAATGGTGAACTAGTGAAAGCATGCTCAGAGATCAAAGGATTGAAAGATGAACTACTGAGAAACAAAAAGGAACTAGAAATGAGGAATTCTGTGGTGGATGAATTAAATTCAAAGATCAGTTCTTTAATTGTTGAGAGAGATGAATCTAGTAGGCAGCTTAATACTATTCAGGAGGAGTACAATGATCTGAAATCATCCTCTGAAAAGAAGGCTGCCCTGGATGCTACACTATTGAGAGAGAGAGAATATGAGCTTCACGTGCTGAAGGAAAAGCTTGAGGTTGCTTTGAATGAAGCAAGTGGCAACCAAGCAAGGATTGAGGACTTGACTCTGGAAAGGAATGATTTTAGAAGAATGCTTGATGATGAAGTGAGCAATGCCAAGAATCTAAAAGATGAGCTCCATATCACCCAGGAAGCCCTTGAGAAGTTGAGAGAGGAGGCCTCTGATCTGTCAGAACAGCTCGAGCATTCACAAAACCAGTGCACTGAGCTTCAGGCTGAGGTCTCAAGGATTCTGGCTGAGTTTGCTGAAGTTACAGAAACCCTGCAGAAGAGTGTTGAGAAGGCAAAACAAAGTGGTGAGTTGTTAGCCAGTGAGCTTACAGCAATGAAGGAACAATTGAGGAAAACTAAAGAGGAGCTGCAAGTTATGTCACAAGATCTGGAAATGGTGACTGAAAATCGAGATAGCTTACAAAAGGAGTTGGTGGATGCGTACAAGAAAGCAGAAGTCGCAGCCATTGAATTAAAAGCAGAGAAGAATATAGTTTCTTCTTTGAATAAAGAATTGCAGAACTTGGAGAAGCAAATGTTGAAGGACAAGGAGTCAAGAAAATCACTTGAAGCAGATCTAGAAGAGGCCACTAAATCCCTTGATGAGATGAACCGAAATGCTTTGATACTTTCTGGAGAGCTGGAGACAGCTAATTCTCGAATTTCTAGCCTTGAAGACGAGAAGCAGGTGATTTACAAATCCCTAACTGAGCAGAAGAATGCAGCCAAAGAGGCCCAAGAGAATATGGAAGATGCTCATGACATTGTGGTGAGGCTTGGGAAGGAAAGGGAGGGTTTGGACAGAAAGGGAAAGAAACTTGGAGAAGAATTGGCATCTGCTAAGGGTGAAATATTGCGATTAAGGAGTAAAATAAGTTCTTCAAACACTGCTGTAAATGAACAGGAGAGACAGAAAACCGAAGCTGAAGACTTGCGATCAAGGAGTAAAACAACAAATTCATCGAGCACTATTGTAAATGAAGAGAAGTCAGAGGGAACTGAAGCTGAAGAGAAGGTCACAGTGAATGCAAAGAGAAGTGGTAGAACTAGAAGGAGAAGGGCTAGTTCGCAATGAAGTAGTGCTTGAAATATTGCCATGATAGTTTTGTTTGTTGAGCTGTTTCTTTGTTTTTACATCCTTCCCCTACGATATATATATATTTTTCCTGTAAACCAAGTTGTTGTATGAATGTGATCCCTAGGCATAACATTGAGGAAATTCTTGTTCGTAATCTCTGTTTACTGTGTCCAATTGCTTTTACTTGTTAAAGTTGAATTCAATCCTGTGATCTGCAGGATCATCATACTGTGATTTTGAATACATGTTCTATTATTTAAATATGATATTTTACAATAGATCTTGGTAGAAAATAAAACAAATTAATGAATGGTTTTTATGTTCTAAATCAACTCGTAACTTTGTTATGGGGCTGTCAACTTGGGTTGCCAGTGCCAACAGGCATGCTAAATGTTCTTAACTTGACGTAGAATATTTAATAGATTAATGTGTTTAACATTTTATTTTATTTTTAAAGGAATCTCATGCATTGAATCACTGTGGTTTTTTTTTTTTTTTTTAAAGAAACCCTTAAATTCTCCTCTTACCTCTTACCCAGAAAAGGCAGCAGCCAGAGGGCGCAACTGGCTCGTTGCCGGTTGAAGCTAGTTAGTTTAGTTGGGTTCAGATTTTGTTAGTGATTGAATTTTTTATTTTTTATTTTATAAAAGTTTAATTTTTTTTATTTTAATTAATTTTTTTAGTATTTTTAAATTGTTTTAATGTTATATTAAAAATAAATTTTAAAAAATAAAAAAATTATTTTAATATATTTTTATTTATAAAAAACTTTGAAAAATCTTTTTTTATATATTTGAAAAAATGGTACAAGTTGCAGGTTTTTCCTTTAAAAAAATTAATATTAATATATTAAAACTACAAAAAAAATCTAAAAGTAGCAATTTAATAATTTTACCAGTAAAATATATTTTAAAACACATTTTTAAATAACGAATTAAACAAGGAAAAAAAAAAAACAAACTAGCACTCTCCCTCGTTTTTTCTCCCCCTCTCTTTAACACTGTACAGATAATAAAATAAAAAGTGAAAAACAGAAACAGGAAGAGAGAGAGAGAGAGAGAGAGAGAGAGAGAGAGAGAGAGCCTCTCAAGTCTTTTTCTTAAAATTGAACAAAAATTGAAGAAGCAGAAGGATTGTTTCTTCTTGAATTTTATCCCTTCTTTTCCCTCCTCGTCTATTTAAAAATAAAAAAAATATAGGGTTTCAAATCTCGTCAACAGAATTTCAATTGCTCAATCGGATCTGATCTTTCTACTCGCCAAATCAACCAACCGTTTCTTTAATGTTATAAATCTGGAAAATAGAATTAATTATATATAAATAGGGTTGTTTGATTTTTGGTTAGAAAAGAGTCGTCATGTTCTATGGTGCAGAGGTATGGGATCCATGGCTAATAGCAGCCCAAATCGTATGCCTTCAGTGCCTTTACTACCTCACTCTTGGTTTCTTTTTATCTTTTCTTGTTGGCACTCGAGTCTCTCGCTTGACTCTCGTTTATTTCTTTGATTTCGCCACTATCACTACCTCTACTGTCACCGGTCGCTGTGTCATTGCCTCCCTTCTCCCTTCCTCCTTTGCTGGGTAATTCAATTTATGTTATACTTAGTTTTTTTTTTCTTAATTGGGTTTTGTTTTGCCTTTAATTGTTGTTGTTTTGCTTCTTTTTTTGTGTGTATATTTTTGTTTTTATGTAGAGCTGGGTATATGCTGTATTTGATTGAGAGGTCAAAGAAGTGCTTAGATTTTTCAGCCACCCTCTTTATCATCCATTTGTTTATATGCATCATATATGGAGGCTGGCCTTCCTCGATAACATGGTGGGTCGTTAATGGTACGGGGTTTGCTGTGATGGCCCGGCTTGGTAAATATTTGTGTAGCGAGCGTGAACTCCGGGAGATTCCCATTTCGCGATATCGATCCAGTAAGAAATCTCTGCACATGTTAAATAAACTTCTTAAAAAGAACCTTATCTGTGAAATGCCATTGTGCTTCATTTCTTTTTCTAGTTTTCATAGAGTGGTTTGTGCCTTTGGGGAGTAAATAAAGTACAGTTTTGAGTTACTTGGACCGAAGTGCTCAATGAACTTGTTTATGCTCATTTATTTAGCAATTCTGCTGGTGTTAACAGTAATTTGGTTGTGAAATGCGGGTTAGATTTGGCTTAAGTGCACAAATAAACAGGCTTTCAGTGGCAAATGTTTAATTTTCTGTTCAATGAATGTATACTGATACGTTTGAAAGCTCGTTCTACATCTACATGCATGTTGCGCCAACTGCTTATTTAGTTTGTTTTTAGGTCTTTCCCCATGCTCTTAGAGCAGTTTCGACTGTGAGGAATGTAGTGGGAAATGATTTAGTTTAAAGATTGAACGTAAGGATAAACTGCATGTTGATCAAGCAATACATTTCTTTTAGTTTTTAACTATTAATTCAATCTCTTTCCACAACTTTTTGGTTTTTATTGTCTCTGTGATATATTTATTGTTTAAGGTGATAGCCTAGCTCATTCTTACCATTCATATGGCTACAAAGTTATGCATTATGAAGTGATACCATCCTGAAACTAGTTTCTACCTAAAATTTTAACAAGTTCTGATATCAACTGGTTATTGTGCTTGGTTTTGATTCTGAATCGATTAATACTGATTGGTGTGAATTTTATTTCTTGTTTTACTCCAAATGTGAGCCAATATGGATACTGGTTTGTCTCTTGCAGTATCACCTTTTATACCAATTCCTTTTCACCATTATCAGAGAATTAATAACCCTAAATGACCTTATCCTTCTTTTTCACAGTTTGCCTTGCTATCCTATCAGCATGCATGTCTAATGCGGCTGCTTTTTTTCATTCTCTCCTTTTGCTTTCTAATTTTTGTTCTTTCAGAAATAATAATCTCAGACTATTTGCCTCCAGATGTTTGACCAACAAGAGAAGTCAACACGAAGAAAAGTTTTTTTTCTGGGACCACAATGGTGCTTATTCACAGCTTTCAAGGAGCTTCTGTAACCTGTGTGATGTTTGAGGGGTATCAATCTAGACTGTGATAGTGATAGTAAGGGATATATAATCAGTTAAATTCTGTGCTGGTGGTGATGATGGAGAATGACCAAAGAAATTTGAAGATGGTTCTCAAATGACATGAAGACGGATCACATGAGAGTGGGTACGCATTGTATCAGGAAACTCTTAATTTACAGTTTTAGATGGTTCTTGGAAAAGTTGATGCTTGTTTTCTTCTAGTATTGCTTTCTGGTATAGCGTTGTATTTTGATATGACAAATGTTTGAGTTTCCATGCATGTCCATGAACTAAAAGAAATTTGTTGTATCATGAGACATCTTTACACGCCCAGTAGGCCAATATCATTGCTCTGGAATCACTGTATCTTTACTTCTTTTTTTTACCTTCTCTTTTCTATGATCACATGGCCATAGTTCATCAATCAGACTTAGATTCCTGTCCCCTTGGTGTTTACACACTCGGAGATATAATTCTGTACAATAGGTCCTGTTTTCAAGGAAGCTAGCTACAATAGGTTTGTTTTCAGCCTGAATGACTTGCTGGCTTTGGTTTCTAGGTGACCATCTTGCAACGTCGGCCTTGGTTTCCTAGGTTGCATTGCTGTTTGAGGTCTGGGAACCTTATACTTTGTTCCCTCTGTGTCTGCATACATGCTGTTGTATTCATGGCATGCACCATTTCCCTTACTGATGGGTTCAGGTTCATGGGGAAGTGCATTTGATGCACACCTCCATAACATTTTCTCAACACTCTTGGTAATTTTGTCAAGCGAGCAAGCTTGAAGCTCACTTTATAGCAGAATGATTTAGCATAGCAGAAAAAGGGTGCGGTTCCAAACAAACTCTTCCCGTCTCTGATCTTTTGTTTTCCTTTGCTCAAACAACCAAAGTCATAAACATTCAGGTGCTTGATACGATTGTGGAATGTTATCTTGCCATTAAGCTCTACATAAAGCCATGTCTTCAGAAGTACATTATCACATAGTTGACAAGTCCCCCAATATTGGATAAGTTGTTTTTTCTTTTCACCATGTTATGCTGCCATTCCAACAGAATGATGGAGCTTGAGTCGTTACTGCTGTATTCTGTCTTTTGTGTCATGAGCGGTTCAATCTGATATCGTTTTATCCTTTGGTGCAGCATTAAGTTCTTTTCTTCATTCTGTCTAGTACTAAAATATTCTTTGTTTAGCTTAAAACACAGTTCTCTCTCCTCGGAAGTGCTTTACGAAGTGTGCTTTTTACATTAGTCAGGAGTTTGCATTTAGCGAAGTGGATTAAGATTCTTGCCGTACCAAAGAAATCTAATTTCTCTTTTCTTCTTCCACTGGTATCAGTGAACATTATAATTTCTGGAACACTTGTCTGTTTGATCGGTTAAACTGCCCTTTTTAATGACTGGTTTGAGCACGTTAAGAAACAAGAAAGTACAAAGGTAAATTAAGGAGGCTTTCGCTGATATATTGTCTATGCCTTGGCATTTGTGAAAGTAAT
>Ga0325401_1004710_pt1 | contig 12920 bp, 7 predicted proteins | sample PopdelMetagenome_FD_205666 | JGI IMG/M metagenome (GOLD analysis project Ga0325401, IMG submission 205666) | Populus deltoides microbial communities from Bellville, Georgia, United States - Xylem-PdKOR-R2 | ecosystem: Host-associated > Plants > Phyllosphere > Stem > Wood/Secondary xylem | place...
TTAGGGCTTGAGAGGTAGAAGAAATTGAGTGAAAAATTATAAAAATTCATCCAAAATAATTCACAAAAAAAAGAAAAAGATAGAACTAGTGATTAAAGTATATTAGGAAGGGTTTGAACAAGAAAATCTCAAAAGGGAAACAAGGGATTTTTCCTTAAAAGGGGTGGCATTGAGAGGAAAATAAGGAGGAAGGAGGAAATAAATTTTTATGGTGATTTTAAGCTTCCCATTTCTTATTTCTTTGGGTTAAAAGGTAACAAATCATTTCCTCTCAATTAAATCGATGTATTTAGTGTGTTAAGATTTTATTTAATTGTATTAGTGTATAGTTATGGTATGAGTTGTGAGGTTAAATGGGTTAATCTATGAGATTGTGATGAATTAATGTTTAAATAAATGAAATAATAGTGGGTAATGTTTCAATTTGTGAAATTAAAGAAAAAATATTGGTTCTTTTTTTAGAAGGGGTTTCGGCCTAGAAAAAAATGATCGAAAATATTGAATCAATAATTGATAATTAAATAAATTATGTGGTAATATTGATGATGAAAAAAATTATATTAGTGATGAGTTGATATTGTTAATTGATAATTAATTGATGAAGAAATTGTATTAGTGATGGATTGACATTGTTGTTTGATAATTAATTAATAAATAAATTATATTAGTGATGAATTGATATTGTTGATTGATAATTAAATGAGTTATGTGGTAATGTTGATGATGAAGAAATTATATTAGTGATAAATTGATATTGTTGATTGATAAATAAATGAGTTATGTGGTAAATATTAGTGATGAGTTAATATTATTGTTTGATAATTAAATGAATTATGTGGTAATGTGTTGATGAAGTAATTAAATTAATAATGAGTTGTTATTGTTGGTTTGATAATTAAAGTGGTTTTGTGGTGGTGGTGTTGATAAAATAATTAAATTGATGACAAGTTGATTTTATTGATATAGAATTAAATTGGTGATGTGGTGACATTATTGATGTAATAATTTAATTAGTAACGAAATGAACCTGCAGGAGTTGACGAGGCTACAAGAACCGCTCAGCAGACAGGTTCAGCTAATAGGATGCAAACACCAGGTAGGTGCTTAATACCTTCAATATTTTTTTTCTAAACTTTTAGATTTTTAAATTATCTCCTCGATCAATGAAATTTTATGCGTCATGCTGATAGATTTTCTTATGATAATTTATTCTATGAATGGGCGACTGGTGGACCAGTTATCTTGGTATGGAATTGGTGTCCTGTGAATAGGCGGCTGATGGTCCAGTTGTACAATTGGCGCTCTATGGTGTGGACAATTTTAGATTTTAGATTATTGATTTTGTGACTAGTAATTGGGAGATGGGTAGTAAATTTTGAAATTTCTTTGTGAGTAATTATATATATGTGCGCGCGCGTGCTCTAATTGACCATGATTATCTTTTAAATTATTTTAGAGGTTCATTTCAATATCTCGCATCCTAGTAGCCTTAGACTCTACTCCTATTGCTACTAGATCTTTTAGACATGTAAATTAATAATAATGATAATATTACCTCCTGTATATTTTGAAGATTATTTTGTTGTATATGTATGAACTTAAATGAACTAACTTATTTAACTTGTACCTTATTGTGTAATTATTTTCTAATTATAATGGTGATATATATATATATATATACACACACATATATATATCTATATAAGCATGTAGTTAATATCGTTTGTTTAATAATAATACTTCAAAGATTAAATATGAATGAAGGAAATATATTAAATCTATAATCTATGATTTTGTATATAATTGTTAAGATAATTGTTTTTATTTTATTTTAGTTAACATAATTATTCTTTAAATTAATATATTAGAGAATATGAAATATTGTTGATTGAGAAATTTTCTACTAAAATAAAAGACTGGTGTTAATATTGTCGATAACTTGGAATAGATTAAATTAGAGAGAAACCTGCCGAAATAAGTTTATTAGACTATTTCTAACTGTTTCTATTCAATTTTTTTCATTGATTTTTATTTCTGATTCATTTTTTCTAACTATTTCTTCTTGGTTTTATCAGCCTAATAAGTTTTTCGAATTTATTCTCAACCCTGGAAGGGAAGGATAAGATCCAAGTGAACTGTTAGCTGCATCGAGTGTGAATGCAAGCAGTGACTTTAGAAAATGATGTGCACATGCATGCCAATAGCCGTCCCCTTTCATTCAATGCAACTCATCTTGAGATCCACAATTCCGAATTATACAGCTTTTTGTTGGTTTGGGCGAAATAAATAAATGGAAATCAGACATATTTACATTTACATAGTGACCAAACAAAATTAATTGGAAAAATCAAAATAAAAAATTAAAAAATAATTTGCTCCGTCTTAAATTAGGCATAAACAAGCACACAGCTGGTCCATCAATTTACGAACGTGCATCGTAAAAATTCATATATTTCTTCTCTTTTTTTTTCATTTAGATGAAAGAGTATTATAATTAACCTTTTTTTTTTTTACACAACCATCATAACGGTGATTTTTACTTGTCTGTGAAAAGAGAAGCTTCTTCCTCTGCTTCTGTTTTTTTTTTTTTTTTAAAAAAAAGATTTATGTGTGGGAAGAAAGATAAACAGTTAAATAATTTAAGCGCATTTTTGTTTTTAATTTTTAAAAGTGTTTTTTAAAAATTTTGAATTTTTTTATTTTTTTAATATACTGATTTTAAAAATAAGTATTAAAGAATACAAAATTATTTTAATTTATTTTTAAATAAAAAATATTTTAAAAAATAATCATCACATAATATTATAATATTAAACATAATTTTTAATTACATCATAGAGGATCCAATCTGTCTCCACTGACAGCGCAAAAAAAAAAAAAAAAAAAAAGATATTCCCCAAGCAAAGAACCCCCCTCCTTGCTTTACTACGACAGCCGTCTGCTACACACAGACACAAACTCTCCTTTACCTTTCTTTCTTCTTTTCTTTTTAATGGCCGTTGATACCCATTTCTCCTTCATTAACCTCTTCTTCTTCTTCTTCTTTTCTAACTCTTAGAAAAAAAAAAAAACAGCGATAGAAAGGGAAAGAGAGACCGGAAATAAACACCAAGAAAGAAAAAGTAGCGAAGAAGATGATGCAGAAGCGAAGATGGAAGACCGTGGGTTTGATGAGGAAGATGCTATCATGCGCCATATGCACGATAGCGATGATGGCCCTCCTCTCCGTACACTTACATGTTTTCCCTCCTTACTCTAAACTCCCTGATCCTTACAGGCTTCCTCATCCCGTAAGTAATTCCACACTCACCTGATTTTCTTTTTTCCCCTTTTAGTGTTAGAATTAGGGTTTCTTCTACTTTCTAAAGTTTCTGTTACTTCTTTTTCGAAATCCGTTAACTGTGGCCTAATGTGCTTGAAAGATAGATATCTTAGCCTTCTAATTCTTGGGATTCTGCCTATTTTTGAACTGACTGCCGTAGTTTTATTTTTTCTTTTTTTTGGAACAATAATTGGTGGGATTTTAGTTCATACTATTTTTTTTAACAATAAAAAAAATATTATCTGTAGCAAATTGAAATCAGAGACAAGATATTGGGCAAAGAGCAAGAACAGAGCTGGACAAGTGAGATCACTCCTCCCAATGTATACAAAGGCCCTCTCTCATCCCACCAGGTCTTATTACATGCAATTCATTCCAATATATTTTCCAATTCAAGCACTTTTTTTTTTTAATTCTGATTCATTGATGAAATTTAACAGAAATGAAAAGTATGGTGAGGAAACAATTTGGGATTAGTCTGTGTGTAGCTGTGGATTGAGCGTCATAAGTTTTTATGTTTTTCTTTATTCTAAGCAGTCAGTCATGCATCTTTCATGTTTTCACTCCTTTAGACTTGACAGTGTTCTGATCGGAACCCCAACTGTACCAAACTATGGAAGCCTCCACCAAATCGCAATTATTTGCCTTGTACTCAACCTAGTCCTAACTATACCTGTAAGTTTGGCTTTAATTTCATATTGATTTGCTTCTTTTAAAAACTTTTTCCTGTTTGCTTATTTCTGCTTTACCTACTGTTTCTCAGCTCCTTCAGAGTCGAGAGGTTACCTTCTAGCTCATACAAATGGAGGTCTCAACCAGATGCGAGCTGGGGTACATATCTACCGTCTATCGTTTATAAAAATTTACAGTGTCGATATCCATGACTACTTAAGTTTGTCAATCACAATGGCTGTGTTTGAAATTCTGAAATTTTATTACTCTACGCTATTTGTTAGGCTTCCCAAATTCTTATTCTGTTTCTATGTTATCCTGGAAGATGCATGTAGTTGTGCTGTGCTCTATGGTACAATTTATTAAGGCACCAATAATTTGTGTTTTTTTTTTATTGGTTCTTGTGTTTTTGTACTGGGGTTGAGAAACACTGTCTTTCTTGAATTGCAGATATGTGATATGGTAGCTATTGCACATATCATAAATGCCACTCTTGTTGTTCCAAAACTAGATAAAAAGTCATATTGGCAAGATTCCAGGTAATTTTAGATCAGTGAAAATTTCAAGTTGTTGGGCCCTTTCATGTCATGATGCCATAGCTCTTTCTTTCTTTGTTCGTTGTTCTTTTTTTGCAGCAACTTTTCAGATGTCTTTGATGAAGATCATTTTATCAATGCTCTAGCTAATGATGTGAAAGTCATAAAAAAGCTTCCCAAGGAAATAGGTAGTTCTATGAAAGCAGTTAAATATTTTAAAAGCTGGTCTGGTATGGACTACTACCAGGAAGAGATAGCAAGCATGTGGGCTGATTATAAGGTATATCAATTGGAAGTTTCACTTGGTATTTATGATTGCAATCTGCTGGTTTTACTCATTTATTATTGAAATTCTAACACAATCTTCCTAACATAAATTTGTTTTCACAGGTTATTCGGGCTGCCAAGACTGACTCTCGCCTAGCAAATAACAATCTCCCTCCTGATATTCAGAAGCTGCGTTGCCGTGCCTGTTATGAAGCCCTCCGTTTTGCACCTCATATTGAAGCAATGGGAAAGGTGAAAATAGCTAGATATTTTTGCTCTTGTTGATTCTTGTATGTGCAATGATATGATTTCAAGTCACATTGGCATTGTAGTTGTTGGTGGACCGCATGAGGTCATATGGTCCTTATATTTCCCTGCACTTACGATATGAGAAGGACATGCTTGCCTTCAGTGGATGTACACATGATTTGTCTCCTGCTGAAGCAAATGAACTAAAAATGATACGGTAATTTTGCTGCTTATGTGATAATGAATTCAATTCAATGTTTGGGCTTTTTTGCTTATGTATTTTATGTGACATGAAGAGAGGCAAATGATAACTGGAAAGTGAAGGATATTGATCCCAGGGAGCAGAGATCCAAGGGTTTTTGCCCCTTAACTCCAAAGGAGGCTGCAATATTTCTATCTGCTCTTGGTTACCCATCAAACACCCCTATCTACATTGCTGCAGGAGAGATATATGGAGGTGATTCACATATGGGTGATCTACAATCCCGATATCCTATGTTGATGCGCAAGGTTCGTGTTTTGGCTTTTCTATAGAACTTTTCCATGTTTTCTCTGTATAAGTTAATTGTTGTTATTGTTAGTTTTGTTAACCTATAGATAAATGTCTTTTCAAAGGCCTTGCTGTGAGAGCAATGCAAAATTTTATACTTCAGGAAAACCATAAGATTGAAAAAAAAAAAAAATCACTCCTCACATCTAAGGATACACCCTAGTCCATCTACACAACTAATGATGAGTGCAATTGCTTGCATTGACGATGCCCTGTGCATTTTGTATGCTGTTTTTGTGTTCATTGTTTTTTGTGGATAATCAAAATAGTAGTTTATTTTAGAAGGCAGATTACGAGGGGATGCCATGTATAATACATTTAACCCATTCATCATATAAAAAGTAATTTTTGGAATTGTGTTTGTAATAAAGTTGAATCGAAGTCTGGAAAATTGACAAATCACCTTCCTTCTCTTTCTATGTGCCATTTTGTTGTCAATCACAGTGCACAGATACTTATGCTTGCATGGAGACTTGTAAACATACATGAATATTCTCTGTATTCTGTCTATAAGTGCTGATTTTGTTTTCTTTTTGGTGCGAGAAGTTGGGCCGGGATGAGTGAGAGCTGCTAATTTTTTAAGTGTGTTGCTCTATGACTAGCATGTCCTTTAAACATCTTGCAGGAAACGTTGGCATCTTTTGAGGAGCTTGAACCGTTTACCAATCACTTGTCTCAGCTGGCTGCGCTTGACTATATTGTATCTGTTGAAAGTGATGTATTCATGCCGACATACTCTGGAAACATGGCAAGGGCAGTTGAAGGTCATCGTCGCTTTCTTGGACATAGAAGAACAATTTCCCCGGACAGGTATGGGATATTCTTATATATATTTTAGCTTATTTTGATCAATTTCTTTGCACTGAGCATTTTCTTTTTTTGTCCCTTAGGAAAGCACTTGTTCGTCTGTTTGATAAAATTGAGCAGGGAAAACTGAAAGAAGGCAAATATTTATCAGACCATGTCATTGAAAGCCACAGAAAACGGTATGTATTCTTAAGCATTATAATCACAATTAATACCCAAAAACATCTTCAACAGCTGAGTTGCCCATGGGCACTGCTTTTCTGGGAGAAGAGGTGAGGTATAGTTAATATTGTGCAGCCACAATTGGGTGGCACTGGGAAACTACTGCTCGTTTTGTGAGATTTGAGGTTATCTTCCATGGCCATTATCTTGACGGGTCAGCATTCTATAAAGATTTGAAAATAGAATCCACTAATTTAAATTTTGTTTCTCATGTTGGTTGCATAGGCAAGGCTCCCCAAGGAAGAGGAAAGGCCCCATTTCTGGAACAAAGGGCACGGATAGGTTTCGTTCAGAAGAAGCTTTTTATGTAAATCCTTTACCAGATTGTTTATGTCAGGGGCAATCCCAGAATCTGAACGCCTCTATCATAACAAGTTAGTTTAGATGCTGAAGAACAATTCTCTTCAAGATCCAAGTGCGGGAGGATAGTGGCAAATTTAATCATTCACTATCATCCATTGATACTGCAAGCCGGCTGTGCCAGAATCAGGGTTAGGTATGCGGATTGTGTATATCTCGAGTTTAGGTGGGTGGAGGCATGCATGAAGATACCGAGCAAATGGACGCTGCTGCTATTCGGTGCCAGTGCAGGCACAGATTATGTTGGGAAGAGAAGGGGCCTTTCATTCCATCAACCAAAAGCAATTTTCATTTTTCAAGAGGACAATTTAAATAGTCAGATTAGAAGGAAGTTAGGGATACGATTATCATTGGATCTCTAGAGTAACATCCTTTTCTTCGATGCATGTATTCGATTCATCGTCATTCAATGCAATAAAAGTGAAAACAATTAGTTCTCTTTTCTCCCGATTGTCGTCCACCTCTCCTTCTTCTTTTGCAATAATCTTTATCCTTGCATGGTAAACCGAACAACGAAAATGATCTTTGGACTCCTAAAGTACTAAATAATTACCCTACAAATGAAGGAAGAGAGCGACGGCATATGCAGGCTGTCATTCTTTCTACTTTAAAAAAAAAAAAATGGGTCGGCGAACCGGGTCGGTAACCAATGAAAAGAAGATAGGATATCCACATATCTCCTCACGAACACTCATGCCCACTCCACATGTATAGGTATAGCCACGTAGGCACACATAATCTTGTTACCACTCTCCACGAAACGGAAGAGCCTTCTGTTTGTCTTTTAGAAGCTCGAAAGCACAGAGGTTACACTGTGGAGGCAACTATGGGTGCTTCTTTCCTATCAACCCTCCCCTCTTTGGTTAGTGTCCCTTCTTTAACCATATCTACTACTCCTACCATTAGATGTCCTTCTCATGCTGTAAGTTCTCTTGAAATGTTGCTTCAGTTTCATCTTGGCTGGGAATGCTACAGAAAATGGAATCATTTATTTTTCTCTCTTTTGCCTTTTGGCTAAATATTGATCAGGTCGCTATTCGTTGTCATAAAATGGACACTGATGTCCCTGGTGAGAATGTTCTACGGCGAAGAGAAGTTTTGAAATGCTTTGGTGCTACTGTTGGCATGGTAAGAGAGAAATAACACTTCCCTTTCATTGCTCAAGGATTTGGCATTCACATTCTATGCAAACTTGACCATCCACTTCTTGATTCTATTCCAAAGGCGATACATTAGTGTGTTGTTTTGGTATACATGGTCAGATGACACTAATCCTACATTCGAAACATTGTTGATTTATGATATATATAATTTAATTGCCTTTTTTTTCCCGCTCAGAAAAAAATAAAATAAAAAGGTGATATCTGAAATATTTCAGTTATATTATTCTCTCATTTTGATTTAGTGGAATGTTGATGTCAATGGTTGTATTTTGACGCATCCTTTATATGTTGGAAATCCATAATGTAGAATGATGTGATGATGAGTTTCTAACCAGTTTTGCTGTGAACTTAGGAATTGCTAGCAAGCTCAGGATCATTTGTTGAAATGGCTAGTGCTGCTGATTTGATCCAACGCAGGCAGCGTTCTGAGTTTCAGTGTGAGTTCCCTAATCTCAACATTTCCAAGCATGCTCAAATCAGCTACAGTTTGCTCAGTTGATGTTGCATCTTCTTTCTCACAGCCAGCATAAGGCAGACCCTTTCCGCAGCTATAAAGGTGAACCACACAACCTTGCCTTTATGCTTTCTTTTTATGAAGTTGTTGTTCTGCAGTTCCATAAAATGGATAGAAATATCTACATCGTGCTTTGATGGTGTTTTGATCACTATTCTGTTGATATTTGTTTCAGGGCAAACCTGAACTTGTACCATACATTCTAACTCTGGCTCTGAATGATGCCATTACTTATGATAAGGTCAGACAAATTCCTTCACCTGTTGAATTCCTATATGATTGCTATGGAAGTCCTTAACTAAAGGTAAAAGTCGAAAGAAATGCTCTGATTAATTCCTGATTAAGTTTGCAGGCTACAAAATCTGGGGGCCCAAATGGATCCATACGATTCAGGTATTTCAGTTATGAAGTTATCATCTTTTATGAGTTTGTACACTGATTTATCAATGTGTGGAAGTTTACACTTTCCTCTTCCTCTAGCATGTAGAGAAACTGGGTCTCAGACATTTGCACACGCACTGCAAGCATCAACTCCCAATTGATTAGGATTATTTACTGAGGAATGAGCAAATAGAACCTCCTACAGGTTCTTTGTGAAGCATCCTGCCAGTACGCTTATATCACGATCTGTGATGTTCGCAGTTCCTGGTTTTTGGATGTTTAAGTAAATTAGAACACCTGCTTAGGTTGCAGAATTGTAAATTATTGTCTGAAGTAATCCCTGCTTCTTGATTGAAGTCCCTTTTGCTTTTTGAAGCAATAACTTACCTCCTTGCCTGAATGTTGTCTTAATTTTCTTCTCCTTTTTTCCCACCTGAAGTTCAGAGATAAGCAGACCTGAAAATAAGGGACTTTCTGCCGCGTTGAGTTTAATAGAGGAAGCGAAGGAGGAGATAGATTCATATTCCAAGGGTGGACCCATCTCTTTTGCAGATCTTATCCCGTATGCAGGTTATACACATTAATAATCCCAAATTTATGCCGTGCTGCATGCTCTAGCCTTATTGCATGACCTAGTTTATGTACAGATGAACAGAATTTAATTCATCAACAGAGAAGACCAATGTCCCTGACTCAATTTTGTTTGTTCTCTGCAGGACAAAGTGCTGTTAAGGCTACATTTCTGGCTTCTGCCATCCGCAAGTGTGGCGGTAATGAACAGAAAGGAAGCATATTGTACTCCGCATATGGATCCAGTGGACAGGTTAGTGTTTCTAATTTGGCTGTGTTGTGGACAGTTTTAATTTGCACCAGGATATATAAAATATTGGCAACTCTACCTCTGAACCAGCCTTATTATTAAAGTCAAGGTCTAAAACAGTGGCTACATAAGAGTTATAGTATGCAGAAAGGTTAGGGAGTTCCTTGTGTAAAAAGGAACATTACGATGACTGCAATTATGCTCAAATGAGTTCTCGTAAATACATACAGATAGAAGTAGATATTTCATCATTTTTCCTATCATCCGACCTACAAAAGGGTGTGTGTCTATTATCAATAAAAGCAAGTTAAGTGATAAGCAATTAATCCCAACAATTGTTGTTGTTCTTATAGTGGGGATTGTTTGATAGACAATTCGGAAGGACAGATTCCCAAGAGCCAGATCCAGAAGGGAGGGTTCCCCAGTGGGAGAAAGCCACAGTCCAAGAAATGAAAGACAAGTTCTCATCTATTGGCTTTGGTCCCCGCCAGGTATGCTTTCAACAAATATATTAAGGATCACGAGCTCACAACCTTCTACAAAGACAGGAGATTTCACTTTGGAAAGACACCTATAGATGGTCGCTGATCCAATTCTGTTCCTTCCCTGGTTGACCAGCTAGCTGTTATGTCTGCGTTCTTGGGTCCTGATCAAGCAGCAACAGAGGCCTTACTGGCAACTGATCCAGATGTTACACCATGGGTTCAGAAGTACCAACGTAGCCGAGAAACAGTGTCTCAGACAGATTATGAGGTCAGTTGATAATTCTCAACAGGGATCCCAATCAATTGAACCTGCCTAATTTGAAATTATGCGATGTAGTTCTTGCTATGGAGGAGCAGAGGGAATTTGATGCTATTATGTACCGTTAAATCCTCGCATTTCCAAATTTATGTTGCCTCTAGATCTGTTCTAATTACGGTCTTGGAATTGATTTTCTTGCAGGTCGATCTGATAACTACTCTCACCAAATTAAGTTCCATGGGCCAACAAATCAATTATGAAGCATATACATATCCTGTCCGAAAGATTGAGTTGAGCAAACTCAAGTTATAGCGCAGACGATTTGCATTTTCAAGGAGCCATCAACTGTTCCATCACGCGCAATTATTAATGCTTCTCACAATTTTGTAAGCAGTGATGTTTTCAAGCTTCCCACTTGATTCAAACCATGAAATGACTCTGTGATTTCAGCTGCTTGGAACACTACATCCATGTTTCTAGTTTGCGATTCTCCTCGTTGTCCCACGCCACGCGGGTACTCGCTATAATGTGGTTTGTGGTATAAACAAATCAAGATGTGACGCTACAATATAAAAACTCAATTTAGAGAATGCCTCCAATTATCAACACCTGAAGTTGTAATTCTTCTTTCTTCATTTACCAACCTCTGATGTTGTAATTCTTCCTCCAAGCTACAAGGATGAAAGCCAGGCTTGGTGTCAACTTCAAGCTCTGCCATTCTGTAGCCTTGTGCTTGCTGCTTGTTGAAAATTAATGGCTTGATGAAGACGAATGTCATCGCCAATAATGGTTACATCCAACGCACCTTCTGCTGCCCAACTAATTCAGTGCACTCACGTCTATTTCATATCTCTCGTGCTTTTAATAAAAAGGCATGAAGATTCAACCAAGTAGAAACTATCTAGGCCTTGAATAAATTTGGCAGCCTGGCAATTCACCAAGCCAGCATATAACTACAAGGAGAGGAGTGGTGTTTGAAAAAGCGGGGCCAGAAACAAACTGCAGGTGGACAGTGTAAAGAAGATGCATGATCATTGGATTTTTCCATTTGTAAGGAAACTAAACAGTACTTAATACTGGATTGCTGTTATCAACAATAATGTAACAAAAGTAGCAAGGCCTTGAATATATGATTTGGCAAATAGCCAAGACATGAGAGCTGAATATGAACACTGATATTCCTGAATGGAGGAACCCCACCATGAAGAATGGAGTATTGATATGAGACACTTTGCATCTAGTCAGAGTATCAGACAACTGTCATACAAATGAATAAAGCCAGACAATATACCTTGTTGCTGTGTCTGCAACGCCAGCCTCTGTACGGAAGCAATGGGAAAATGCCACATACTTCAATGGCAACAGTGACTCGGCAAGGATAGCATCCATGTGGATTCCTCCCACAGGAATCTCTGCAGTGCCAATGAGGCATTGATCACTATCCTTGATAGAGTAAACCTGTTAATTGTCAGGCATAAGTATCAACAAGTCAGGGGTGCCTGCCTACAAGAGCTCAGGGGAAATATACTTAAACCTGTAAGATGTCCAGCATTATCCCCTCCTTCAAACATACTCGCACACACGCACGCACACTTCTCTAACAACATACTTGCAAATGAATTATGCTATTATCTCATGCAACATCATAAGTACAAAAAATTGGCAAACTTGTAACTGAATTCAACTGCTCGGTCTTTTAGTTGCAAAAAGCAATTCATGTCTTTGTGTTTTGTTCTACGTTTCATTTTACTCGTGAAATATAAGGAAGCAGTTGAAAGAATTACATACCATCGCTCTCACTGTTGAACTATCTTCCACTCCAATCGGAGCATGTGGATGAGCATGTTAGGTATACATTGTGCTTCCATCTGAAGCTCATCTGTAAGTTTAACCAGGTCTTCTTCCAAAGTTACAAGTCCTTCTTTCAGATTCTTTCCTGAAGAAAATGAAAGGACATTCATTACACAGATACAAGCAATCAAAAAACCGAAAGAATGATAAATATTCAAACCATACCTTCCTCAATCAGTTTTTGACGCTCTGATGGCTCTAGCTTTCCCTTCATCTTGTTTGCTACCGCATTCCTTTCCCCTCGAAGCCCGCAGAGGACATGGAGAGAGGACCAATGGGAGAGTTTATCACATGACCCAGGAGGAGGTCAGAATTGATCTAGAGGTGGTGGCAGGTATGCTACAGTAGAATTCTCTATATGCTTTAATTGATCTTGAAGCCACTCATTTGTTTATATCTGTTAGAGTTGAAAAAAAATTAAATGTGTTACCTGGTAAGATGGAAAGAGCGATAATAATTAGT
>Ga0325401_1004711_pt1 | contig 12920 bp, 5 predicted proteins | sample PopdelMetagenome_FD_205666 | JGI IMG/M metagenome (GOLD analysis project Ga0325401, IMG submission 205666) | Populus deltoides microbial communities from Bellville, Georgia, United States - Xylem-PdKOR-R2 | ecosystem: Host-associated > Plants > Phyllosphere > Stem > Wood/Secondary xylem | place...
TGAGCACTAATCAAATATTATGATATTTGTTTGAGACTACAATAATCTTATAAAAAACAAATTAATACAAATTATAAAAACCAATTCAAAATAACCAAATGTTGAAGTATAAAATTGAAGACAAAAAGGATTTAATCAAAAGAGGAAAAAAATTGGAACATGGAATTTTTAAAAGAAAAAAAAAAGCTTAGCCAAACAGGTCAACATTGAACATCTCGACTTAACTCCTTACCTAGCATGAGTTTAAGATTAACCCATATAAAAGTTGTCCCAATATGACCTAGCTGGGATGACATTTTTTCTTTTTTTAATACTGAAATGACAACATATTTGAGCAATCTAAACTTTGCGACTTAACCCAAACCCATGATTCGGATCATGGACTATACTGAGTTTAACAACTTTGTTTTTTTTTTTTTACTATTTTTACTTAATAATACAATAACAAAAATAGGTACCCGCAAAACTAAGAATCAACCAAATATTAGGATATTCATAAAAAAATTAAAATAAATTACCAAGACCAATTCAAAATCAATAAATATTAAATGATAAAATTAAAAAAAAAATACTTCATTATTTATATGAATAGTGATAGAGTTAGGATTTTACCACAATTTCTTTGATATAAGAGATAAGTAGATTGATAGCTTGTGCTGTACTGTGGCCCAAACAAAAAATTTCATAATATAAAAAAAGATGCTCAAGTGATGCTAGCATTTTTTAAAATGCAAAAAAAAAACCAAGATTTAGTTTATTGACTCGATTGTGTTCACTAAGCTGAATTAATTTAATAATATAACTAAAAAAAAAAGGAACAATTGTAAATTAACAAGCTAAAAATGACTATGATTGATTGAAATAAATGAACACTTGATAGTAACATGGAAATATATCCATCTAATATTTTTAAAAACTCTTAATGATTTTATTTTATAACAAACCAAAAAAATAATGAGAATGAGATAACCCCGTAGAAAAAAAAATTTAATTGTTATCAAATAAAATGTTGAAGGATGAAATTGAAAATAATTTAAAAACAAACAACTCAAGTCTACCTGAGTTAGTTAACCAAATTTGCAATCCAATCGTGAGATAACCCTGTAGATAGAAAAATGAACAAAGCTATAAACTTCAATTCTCAAACTAATATAATGTTGAAAAGTAAAACTTTTAAAAAGCGATGAAAAAAGACTCAGGTTGATTCGAGTTAACTCGTCAAGCTCGTAACCCAGGACATGAGATTGAGATAACCCCTTGGAAAAGAAAGTGAAAAAAAAATCATGAAACTTAATTTATAACTAACCTAATACTTAATGATGAAATTTAAAAACATCAGTTGTAATAAATGACCTAGAAAAACAAAAGTCGGCTTGGGCCTAACATTCCAAACCCATGACCCCATGTCATAAGGTTGGGATTATCACATAAAAGGTAAACTTGAAAACTCACAAAGTATAATTCACGACAAACAAAGTGTTGAGAGATGAAATAGAGAAAAAAATCAATAAAAATGATCCAAAATAAAATAAAATATCAATTAAAAGAATGATAACCAAATTTGACATGAAAATAAATAAAATCAAATGTCGAGGGATGAAAATAAAAAAATATTCAAACACAACAGATAATATTCAAAAGAATAAAAACAAAATTTATAGAAAAATAAAAAAAACCAAATACTATAGGAAGAAATTGAAGGAAAAAATCAAATAAAAAAGGACTTAAAGCAAAATAAATAGTAATCAAAAGACCAAAAATCAAATTTGATACAAAACAAAATGACAAAATACTTTTTATTTTCACAGGGCTGGCTTGAATTTTGAGGAAATGAGAGAGAAAAAAGATAGGAAAAGAAAAAATGATCGTCCAAATCAAACCATCATTATGTCACAATCACACATTGATCCAATAAGAAGGCCGCGTCGCATTGCTTCCAACAACACAACAAAAGTAGGCGTTTGGTCTCTAGAAGACACCACATGTGCCACCCAAACATGACAAGCATCTCTCACACGTATTAGCCTATTTACCTCACTTGTTTAATCCCAGTTTCTATATTTGTTTTAGTTTTAATTGTTCTACATTAGTTAAATTTTATTTTATTTTTTAAAATCAAGAAGTAACTAAGTTACTTAAATCTCTCTCAATACTACAAGATCTCAATACCAAAATATCTAAAACAAAGTATCAACTCAAATCATGAACAAAATCAATGCAAACGGATTAAATTAAAAAAAAAAATAGAAAATCACCCTGACCATCATGTAGTTTACTCAATTATACACCTCGTCTCCATTGTTTCAAAATTCAAATTCTACATAAAACATCCTTGGTAGATGAAATATTTTATATCGACTGAAATGAACAAAATAATCCCATATATTATATAAGAAAAACAACCAAACAACACCCCAAGCCTTCTCTGTCTTCAATTTACAACTTCTATCTTTTCATAATCAAAATTCTTTCTCCATGATCAAAACTTAAAGCAGTCAAAATTTTGCTACCTAACAAACAAACTCTCTTCGAAGTCAAAATTTAAACCGATCAAAATTTTTCTGTCTCCTTTTGCTCTTTGTCCACTCCCGACATCCAATAAACATACAAGAGATGGATACGAGTCCAGAGGATGACCCCAAAGCTTGTAAATGGGTCATCCGAAAGAGAATTTGGGATTTGATGAAGGCCCAAAACATCACTTCGAACCCCAGACTTGTTCTCCATCGAATCCCTAATTTCGCCGGCACCTCAGCTGCTGCTAAAAATGAAAAAAAAATTGGACATTGGTGATTGAAGATAGCATGGGATTTCAATGGGAACATGCCTTGGATTTTCATATGAGAGCATCCCTTCTGGTTAGTTCATTTCATCTAATGCCTTTTGCTTGGTGAAATTGGTGTGTATATTAGTAAAAAACGGGTGTTTTCATGGGAAAGGGAAAGGCAAGAAATAGTAGGTTTGGTTAACAATCCAGTAATTTTAAATATAGATTGAGATCTGAATTTTTTTTATATTATAAATTTCAAATCTCAGATCTGTTTGTTGTGGTTTGATAGACTGTCCAGAATCAAATTCCTCTCTCTAGAATGAAAATTCTGGTCACTGCTAGGTTGTTGGAATTCTGGCATTGATTGACGTATTTTTTGCAGTTGAGTTCAAGAATTTTTGGTAGTAGGATTGGTGAAGAATTTTTGAAGAATTTATGACAATAACATTCAATAGAATTTTCATCATTTATACGCATAAGAGGTTATATAGTCATTAAATAAAAATAATAGCAAATTTATAAATAATTAAAACTTTTTTGGTTTTTTTGGCGCCATTTAAGTATTGTAACCATAAAAAAATTCAAAAATTTATGATTTATTTATAATTTTTATGTATATTTTTTTATTTTAAAAGTTTTATTTTAAATTTAAATTTTATTTTTTATCTTAAATTAATATATTTTTAATATTTTTAAATGATTTTAATGCGTTTATATCAAAAATAATTTTTTAAAAATAAAAAAATATTATTAAAAATAATTGAAATAATTAAATATGCAAAATGTCTATGTTAATGGAAGATATTATAATAATTTTTATTTTTAAAATTATTTTTAGATGAAAAATATTAAATTAATATATATATATTTTTAATTTTTTTTATAATTTTAATGTGTTAATATTAAAAATATTTTTTTAAAAAAATTAATTTTATATATTTTTAATTAAAAAATACTGTAAAAATAATACTCTACAGTCTACGCCACCACACACGTGCTATCCAGTTAATATTTATTTATTGAGGTTTGGTTTGAAACATCAACTCTGGTCATGGGAAGGGCAATTTTTAATTAGTTGAATTATCATGTCCTTAAAGGGCACGTGGATAAGTTTGCGACGCTTTCTGCGACAATTCAAACCATGTTTTTGTTTTGTATAAAATATTTTTTTATTAATTTTTTAAAATTTGTTTTGTATGATATATTTTACAAAAAAAAACTAGTAAGCCTAAAATATTTTATAATTTATTAGAAAGTAGTTGACTAAATTTTGTAAAATATTTTATTTATAAGATAATCAATTAATAATAACATCCAAGTATTTTATGTCATCATAAAATCACCACTCTTCTTGTTGCTTGAGGTTTTTTTTGTTGTTGTTTTTTAAAAATATCTTTTAAAAAATTTATTTTTTTTAATTTTTTAACTTCAAATTAATATATATATTTTAATTTTTTTAGATTATTTTGATTTGTAAATTCTAAAAATAATTTTTTAAAATAAAAAAAATATTATTTTAATATATTTTCAAATGATAAACACTTTGAAAAACAATCACAATCACATTTTCAAACACGTTATAATATATCACTATAGATTCCATGAACTATTATTATATTTCACCATAATCATCATTATTTCAACCGCTATTATATTTTTCTGGTTATGCATGGTTTCTTAAACCTATTAGGCATGGATTGTTTCAGGTTTTCTAAGAAAAAGCAGCAATATCATATCATTTCATGACATTTGTTTAATCTTCTTCTTGTTGAAATATTGAGCAAATTTGAACACTCAAAAGAATAAAGAATAAATTTGATATAAAAATTAAATAAAACCAAACACTATGGGAAGAAATTGAAGGAAAAAATCAAATAAAAAAGGACTCAAAGCAAAATAAATAGTAATCAAAAGACCGATGATCAAATTTGATACAAAACAAAATGATAAGACACTTTTAATTTTGACAGGGCTAGCTTGAATTTTAAGGAAATGAGAGAGAAAAAAAGGTACGAGAAGAAAAAAAGGTTGCCCATGTCAAACCATCATTCTGCCACCATCACACGTAGGGTTGAATATTTTCGGTTCGGTCTTGTTTTGGATTAAAATGAACAATCAAACTGAATTTTTTTAAAATTTTTTGAACCGAATCGAAAACTAGTTTAAACTGATTAATTTCAGTTCGGTTTGGTTTTTTCCCTTCCAAACTGGTTCAAACCGAAATTATTCCAGTTGAGTTTTTTCTGGGCTTTTTACTTAACACATTTTTTAGCACTTTTATTTTTCAAACTGAACTAAAGCATCTTCGACACAAACATAACGCAAGGGAGGAACAAAACAAAAGAGTGTTTTTAGAATTAAATTGATTGAATCCCCATCTAACCCCTCAAAAGGGTAGATCCTGATAAATCATAGCCTTTACTTTTTCTTGGTGTAGGTTCAGACAGCAAGAGCCAAGCCCAAGATCAGGAGTGGCACGAGTAGCTGTAAGATCTTAATCAGAAACCCAAGCTTCTCGTCTTTAGGGTTTGTTCCTCCCAAACCTGGTGCTACGTAGAGGCGTTTCGTTGGGACTGTTGTTAAATCTACCTCACCAATGACATACTTTTCCATCATCTCTCTAGCATCATTGCTGTGATCCACATCTTCAAACTCGTTTGTTGCATCTTTTCCTGTAAAATAAATGAGAAAGTTCATGCAAGTAGTTCGGATCAGAAGTGGAATATTTAGAGAGATTGGACAAGAATCATCAAAATTCAAGAAACCCAGAAGAATCCATTACCCGTCCTTTAGAGAAGAGGGAGAGACCCAAATTGATACAGGGCTGAGAATGCATAGAGGAGAAGAAGATAGATTTGAGAGATGAGAGACAGAGAGCAGGGAAAGGGGGCGATTGAGAATGCATTTAGGTTTAGGGTTAGAAAAAACATACTATTTATACTTGTTTTTTTAAGTGCTGGCCTGGTTGAACCAGTTCGGTTTGGTTCGGTTTAATCAGTTTCAGACTTAAGAAGCCGAAACCAAACCGAACGGGAACTTTTTTGTGATTTTTAATCTGTTAATTCGGTTTTCTTTTTCGGTTCAGTTTTTTCCAGTTTTTTCGATTTAATTGGTTATTCGATTTTTTTGTTTATCCCTAATCATGCGTTGACCCAATAAGAAGACCGCATTGCGTTGCTTCCAACAACACAACAAAAATGGGTGTTTGATCTCCTGGAGACGCCTCATGCATCACCCAAACATGATAAGCATCTCCCACAAATATTAGCTTGTTTACCCCACTTGTTTATCCTAGTCTCCATGTTTGTTTTAGTTTTAATTTTATCTCTTAACACTTAATTATTCTATATCAATTGAATTTTATTTTATTTTTTAAAATTAAACATTAATCGAGGTGTTTAAATCTTTCTCAATATTACAAGATCCCAACACCAAGATATCTAAAACAAACTATCAACTGAATAAAGCCAACACCAATGGATCAAATTAAAAAAAATAGAAAATCACCCTGACCATCATGGACACCTCGTCTCCATTGTTTCAAAATTCAAAGACTACATAAAACATCCTCCTCGTCTCCATTGTTTCAAAATTCAAAACATAAGAGAGATGGATACGAGTCCAGAGGATGGCCCCAAAGCTTGTAAATGGGTCATCCGAAAGAGAATTTGGGATTTGATGAAGGCCCGAAACATTTCTTAGAACCCCAGACTTGTTCACCATCGAATCCCTAGTTTAGTAAATGTTACCGATGGAAACTATAACTAATGATGACAATTTAAGGAGCATCAAAGAGAGAGAGAGAGAAAAAAAAAGGAATGAATGAGATTCTGAAATTATATTAAAACTATGATGAGAACAATTTTATTATCATAAAAAAAATCTCGATGAGATAAATTAAATGATATTAAAAAAGGTTACGGGTTGTGTTATTTCGTTAAAATCTTCTCATCTTTGGCTTCTATTATTTTGAGGAAACCAACTTCTTCCTCGTCAAGTTTTTTATTTTCAAGTTTCAAAATTAGTTGTTCTTTAAGAGTTGGGATGGTTTGGTTTTTACAAGGATCTATTGGATGTAGCTATTAATGTCAGAAGGATAATAGTCTTATGACATGTGAAGACAGTGGATGGAAAATTGTTCTATGCATGTATATCTACCCTTAGGATTAATTATCTCTTATATTTATATCTATTTTTTCTTTAAAATAAATCTAAAAAATAATTAATAAGATATATTATTGGCTACTCTCTTGGCAGTATAAAATTTCCGAGGCCTGTGATATCATGCGTGGATCTGTTGTAAGTTGTTTTTGTGCGTAATTAGCAAAGTTGAAGAGATCACTAGCAAAGTTGTAAGATGCATCATGAAGTACTTGGAAATTCAGTAGTTAGTATATATGCTCCCCTTCATTAGCCACAGATTCCGGTGTGGATTCTCAGAAAGTCATATAAAATAGCAAATGTTAAAACATGTTCATACGAGACCATATTACGAATCAAATTGAAACATATTACGAATATGGGTTCAAAATAAATCGAATGACAGATTCAAAAAAAAATATAAAAATCCCAGCAATGAAGAAGGATGGAGAAAAAAGACAAAGAATTCAGTATATCTATCTTTAATTGTATAAGTAGAGAAACAAAGAATTTAACGAATTGAATTAATCTGCGGGCTTCAAAAAGAATCGTTTTAAGATTTCAAGAATTGTTTTATATTTCTCTTTAACAACATAAACACAAAGATATTATTGAAAACAGAAACTCATTCATGCATCGAGCATAGAAATAATAGGCCTTAGGATCCAAAAAAGATACAAATCAATCCTATAACATTTCAAATTTGGCTTAAAAGGAATTATAAATCATCGAGGCTGCATGGAGGATTCTTCAGGAGTTCAATGTGGAGAACTCTGTGTAGTTGTTAATAGTTTAAGTTTTTGTAGCATGATCAGTGTGGATTCATAGTTTAAGTGCAGATGCATAGGATGTGCAGCAATTCTTGGTATATCTCCTTCTAGCAGCCTCTCATGCTAGTGCTCATAAAGCAATTAATTGTGTACACTTGTGCTTACAAATTATACATGTTTATTCATTTTAGCTCAATATTGAATTGAAGATTTCCTTTATTAAAAGGGATGAAACAGAATCTTGAAACCCAGGTGTCCTCATTATAGCAGAGAGCCTTTCTTCACTTTGATTGATAATAATACTGTACTAAAACATATTAATCGTTGAAGAAACAAAATACAAAGAGGAGAAATAATTTATTACAAACAAAAAGACGAAAGTTGAAAGGAACATAAGTCGCAAGAATCACATACTAATTATACAAAATCTTTTGGAAAATTCTCAGCCTGTTACAGTTGTTCGAGGCATCAGATCTTCCAATGTTATTGCGTAGAATGACTTTGGCAGCGGAGGCCATCGAGCTATGAGCTCCGAAGCTACTTGTCGCATGGTTGGCCTAGATTGGGGATTGGCAACCAAGCATGCAAATGCTATTTTGATAATGGAGACCACACCTTCTGCAACTCGATTTTCAGGAAGTGGGATACGTTGGTCTATCACATCCTTCAACAATGCATGCTGGTTGATTTGTGAGCACGACGAGGAGGAAAATGCTGATGCAGAAAGAGATGAGATGAGATCACCCGGATGCATTCCCATTATTACTTCCATTGTGACCACTCCAAAGCTGTAGACATCGCACTTCTCGTTCACTCTCATTGTGTAAGCTAGCTCTGCAAAAATTCTGGTCATTTTTTCATAGTACTGGTTGTACCGTACTGCTAATATGACAATTTATTATACATAACCTTTAGAGCATCCAAAAGTAGCCCTCCATTTTCATAGTACTGGTAGTATTGTTCTGCTTATATACATATATTAAGAATGAAATCAAGTATGTACCTGGAGCTATGTATCCGAAGGTGCCAGCAAATGAGGTCCAGTTGGTCGAGTCAGGCATCAAGAGCCGAGCTGTCCCAAAATCCGAAACATGAGCCTCGTATTCCAAATCTAAAAGAACATTGCTGCTGGAAATGTCTCGATGAATGATTGGAGGCGAGCAATCATGGTGCAAATAGGATAATGCATTGGCCACTCCTTTAACAACATTAAGCCTTCTATTCCAATCCAAGTCCATTGCCTGTTCTTCGCTTGATAAATTCATCTTCAAACTTCCCCTTTCTATGAACTCGTAAACTAAAAAAGAGTGCTCTATTAATGAACAAAATCCATATAACTTCACAATATTTCGATGTCGAATATCTATTAACATGTGAATCTCATTTCTAAAAGTTCTCAAATTCATAAGCTCGCCATCTCTTGATGGGTGAAGTTTCTTCACGGCAACCACCTGACCTGTTGGCAACATGGCTCGATAAACAATTCCGTATCCCCCTTTCCCAATGCAGTTATTGGAGTTGAAATTATTAGTTGCCTGGATGATAGTTTCATGTAGGATCTCTTCCTCATGGCCCCATACTAGAAAACTGTATGGACTTTGTCGCTCTCCTAAACAGGAAACTCTTTCTCTACTTGTTCGGTGGTGAAAGTATAAACACCCAACCATGATAAGTAGCAGAAGTAGACTGCCCAGGAGAGGAAAAAGAATCAAAATGACAATTTTGTTGCTCTTTCTCCTGCTTGTAAGAAGTGTACAAGGCTTTAGACCAGTAGCATTTCCACAGAGACCACTATTATTCATAAAAGCTTCAAATGGAGCTTCAATGAAGCCTTTGATTTTGGGAATAGGGCCCTTTAGTTCATTGTAGGAGATGTCTACAGTTGTCAAGCTCACCAAATCTACAAAAGCAGTTGGAATCAAACCGGAAAGTTTGTTGTGAGAGAGGTTCATCGTTTCTAACTGTTTCAATTGCCCAATTTCTGATGGTATCTCTCCTGCCAGTAGATTCCCACTGAGATCTAGATCTCCAAGAAAATGCAGGAAGCCTATCTCAGATGGGATGCTCCCTATGAACTTATTATGACTCAAGTTCAACTGTAATAAATTTGAGCACCCTCCCAGTTGTTTTGGGATTGATCCACCAAGATTATTAGAAGCTAAATTAAGGGCACGAAGTTGAGATAGCATTTGGATTTCAAAGGGAACGACACCAGAAAGATGGTTGTTATGAAGAGTAAGGTTGTACAACGCCTTCAACTTCCCCAATTCTTTTGGAATTGTCCCCTTTAGGAGATTTGACGAGAGATCAATCATTTGTAGCCCAGTAGCCTTTCCAATCTCCGATGGTATCTCACCGGTGATATTATTGTTTGACAATTTTAGGCTCGTCAAGTTGTTAAAACCTCCCCATTTCCATGTAAGCTCACCATACAAATTATTGTGACTTAGGTCCACATAGTTCAAGTTCGGGAAGAGGCCAAAATCTTCAGAAATATTCCCTGTCAATTGGTTCCAGTCAAGCCTAACTCTAAATAGACTAGTACAATTTCGCAAGCTTTTAGGGATCGGACCAGAAAAATGATTGTAGGAGGCTGTAAAATTTACAAGTAACCCACCAAGGCACAAGTCTCGTGGTAAATGGCCAGTGAAATTGTTTGAAAACAAGTGCAGAACCATCAAATGCGTGAGATTATTCATCTCGGGGGGCAAAGAACCATTGAAATGATTATGACACAAGTTTAAATTGGTGATTTTGGTCAGGTTACTAATGCGGGATGGAATAGTTCCATAGAGTGAATTGTTCCTGAGATTGAGAGTGAGAAGATTGGGGAAGGATGAGAAGTTGAAACTATGAAGCGTACCTCTCAGACCAAAATGTGGAAGGCTGAAATTCGCGACACTTCCAGAATTGTCACAAGTGATTCCAAGCCACTTGCAAGGGCTGCTGCCAACCCAAGAAGACAGGACAGACTGGCTGTGGTTGTCATCAAGACTTGCTCTCCATTTTAGGAGAGCCTCCGCTTCTTCATTACCTTCAGCAGCTTCATATTTGGCAGCACCAAATGAAGTTGCAGAGGAATTAGAAGGGAAGGCAAAGAAAGAAGGAATGCACATTAGAAGGAGAAAAAAAAGGACTTGGAGAAGCTTTGATAATGGTTTCTGTAGCGAGGACATCATGTCAAGGGATCTGGTTTCCCATGGCAGATGAAGATCCTAGGCTCCAATAATAGGTATTTATAGAAAAAATAAATAAATGGAATATTTATTGGAATTTTTTGGCCCATGACTAGCAATAGTACCTTAAGATACCCTATCTGTGCTAAGTTTTAGAACTTACACATTTAATATTTATATAAACTATAAAATAGCACAACATAAAATAAAATATACTAAAACTAAGAACTTCAATAAATAAATAAATAAATTAAAATCAACTCTTTCATGAATAATTCAAACAAATTTAAAGCATAATTAAAATCGTTTTTTTTTTAAATCTTAAAATAATATTTTATTTTAAGTGACCCGGTCAACCATGTATTCTTTTGTTTTTTTTTTTTGGTTAATTTAGTACCGTATTTGGTTTTAAAAATCATAGGATAGAGTCCAACTTGCGAGTTGATTTCCATGAAGGAATGAAAATTAAAAGGCTTGCCCCTCTCTATTGGCCGTGAAGTGGGGGACGGGAGAAGGTCAATGGTCAAACTAAAAATAATTTTAGGAGTTGTTTTTAAGTGATATGCAGAGGGTGTTCGGAAATATGGTTATACTTAATTTTTAAAATATTTTTTATTTAGAAAAGTGTTATTAATATTTTTTTATTTTTAAAAATTATTTTTAAGATCAGCACATTAAAATGATTTGAAAACATCAAAAAACATATTACTTCAAAGCAAAAAAAATTAAAAAAAATTTTAAATTTTTTAAAAATACTTTTAAAAAGCACTTCCAAACAAGCTCGTAGTTTCGTGAAACCATCTTATTAAGATAACATTGCTTCATGGTAAAGAAAAAATAGTGTGAACACTAGATATGTGAACTGTAATTTTCCACGGATGGGATAAATTTTTTTTTATGAAAACAAAAAATAAATATACAAGTTTTTTAAAAAGAAAAAAAAAAAGAAAATCAAAACTAAAGGAGTTGATACGCCATCTTTAAAACCTTGTCGTGTTAACTGTTTCTTGTTGCATCCACAGCTAGCATCATGCCATTAAAGCTTCACCAGCCAATAACCTGTTAATCGTGCTCACTGGGTTTGGACTTCATGAACATGGAAATTCAACGGATTGTGAACTCCCTTGGCCCCAGATTGTGCCAAGGAAGTCATGTTCAATTTGGTTTTTCTTTAGTCCAGAAGACGGAGCGGACCACAGCCAATGATCAAGAGTTGAAAAATGTCGGAAATTTGTTGAACAAGATATTACTTGTAAGCTTGCAACTTAGAATGCCTTTTTCCTAAAGGTAACAGTACTTCTTCCAGCAAAATATCATTACATATGTTGAACAAGTGAAACTTTTATATAAAATAACATAATGAATTATAGCAAATATATCTTTAATTGTTAATTTTTGGTTTTGCCCACATATATATTAGATTATGTATTTTGTTACAATTATCACCGTAGATTCTCAGAACTATTATTATATTCACCATAATCATCATTATTCAACCGCTATTATATTTTTCTGGTAACGCATGGTATCTTAAACCTATTAGGCATGGATTATCTCAGGTTTTCTAAGAAAAAGCAGCAATATCATATCATATCATGACATTTGTTTAATCCTTTTCTTGTTGAAATATTGAGCCACAAAAAGATTTCATGTGCTAGGAATAAAAAAAAGAAGAAAAGAAGAACACTTTTGAAAATGAAATTTATTGGTACAACAGAATATTATCAAACAGCTGATTTGCACCTTTCACTACATTTGAAAATGACCTGGCTGCAAAACATGGATTCAGCAGTTGTTAAAACTTGGACGTAAATCAACAAAACAAAAAAACTCCCTCTTATGTATTCCTTGCTAACACATCTCTAATGAGTTGCTTTGGTGCTGCAATAGGAAAAACGAAGCATAAGAAAAACACAATTCGCAGAAGAGAAGCACTGCAGAATGGATGGGATTTGAGTTATTTGCCAGCTTGATCTTACCAGGCAAACCAGTGAACCTTTCAAACTGTACAAATGCTTGGTTGATGAACATCTCTGTCCCATAAACAATGGTGCTTCCAGCCTC
>Ga0325401_1004712_pt1 | contig 12917 bp, 13 predicted proteins | sample PopdelMetagenome_FD_205666 | JGI IMG/M metagenome (GOLD analysis project Ga0325401, IMG submission 205666) | Populus deltoides microbial communities from Bellville, Georgia, United States - Xylem-PdKOR-R2 | ecosystem: Host-associated > Plants > Phyllosphere > Stem > Wood/Secondary xylem | place...
CCACCATTACACTAATCCTCGAGGAGCAGTTGCTTAAGGAGTGCTGCTGTTTGTGGTGGAGATTGATAAGGGGTGGTGGTCTCCCATATTGTTGCAGGCTGTTGCCATTCTGCCTCTGCTTTGGAAGCCCTTACCAAGAAAATAGTTTGTGAATGGAGGTGTAGAAATCATAGACAACAGGTTTGATTTCATGTGTCTTTGAGTGAGTGAACACGACGAGAGCATGGAATAGAAGTGCTGTAACGTAAGTGTACGGCCCCACATTTCACAACAACGCAATGGCAGTTGCGGTTAACTTTTTTGTTCTCTTTAGGGAAGAAGGGAGGGAGGGAGGGGCTTGGCATGTCAGTAGATTCTGAAATGTGAGCGAGCTTATCGAGAACAATCTAATTCAACCGTATAAGTGCATTGGCTCCCTTCATTAAAATTATATTAAATTATTAAGGACACAGAAACAGAGAGCGATCCCGATCCCTACCCCAATCCCAATCCAGCATGTTAGTGACGGCGACGGCGACGGCGGCAACAGTGGCTTCGGCATCTAACAAGTGCTTTAGGGCTCATAACAACCTCCACCTCCTTCGCCATCACCACTCTAATTATTACAAATACAGGAATAATAATAAAAATCCTCTCTTATTTCTTTGCTGCTTCAACCATTCCCTCCCCAATCATCATCACACCCGAAGATGCCGCCTCCTTCTTGGGCCGAGCAGCACCGACAGCAGCACTGCTCTTCACGCCAGTTTCCCCTTCCTATCCAACACATCGTACTCCACTCCTCCCTCATGGAATCCCAATGCTTTCTTTTCCAGTTCCTCCTCCTCGACTCCTTTCCGGCCACCGGTTTGTCCTTTCACCCCCTCTCAATATCTGTTCGTAATTCACTATTATATATTTATTTATTATTAATTTTGTTACAAAAACAGAACTCAATGCTCAATGGCCACGCTTTCTTCTCAACCTCAGCTCCAAAGGATAAAGACGATGATGATGCTGCCAATAAAGCTCCATCATCACCATCGATGACGACTCCTGCTATTGCTGATAAATCAGACCAGCAACTTGCTGACATGAAAATCTTACGGACTCTGGCCAGTTATTTATGGATGAAAGATAACCCTGAATTTCGCTTAAGGGTGCTTCTGGCCCTTGGTTTCCTTTTGGTTGCTAAGGTTTTGAATGTTCAAGTCCCTTTTCTTTTTAAGCTGGCTGTCGATTGGTTGACTGTTGCTACAGGCAATGCTACTGCTCTTGCTTCTTTCACCGCTGCTAATTCCATTTTCCTTGCTCTCTTTGCTACCCCTGCTTCTGTTCTCATTGGTTATGGCATTGCGCGCTGTGGATCCTCTGCTTTCAATGGTAACTTACTGCGACTATACACGATTGCTTACTCATTACACTTGACAAGTTTGTATCTTTTATCCTTTCCTCTCATATTTACAATTGTATTTTTGCCAGAATTGAGGACTGCTGTGTTCTCTAAAGTAGCTCTGAGGACAATCCGAACTGTGTCTGGGAAGGTTAATCAATGCTTCTACCTATTCTGGGTCTTATCTGTGGATGTGTTTGTTTTCTTTGTTCTGATTTAAAAATTTAATGTACATGTTTTTTTTTCATTTTGAAATTGCAGGTTTTTTCACATTTGCATGAGCTTGACCTCCGTTTTCATCTTAGGTATTTGCTTCCTCAAACCGATGATGCTACATCATAGAAAAGCCCTTCCTTTCTGTCATATATATAGGCGGCATTTAATAGTTTATTCGTGACATTCTGTTAAGTATCTCATTTGATCACTGTCTTTCCAGTCGAGAAACTGGCGGGTTAAGTAGAATAATTGATCGTGGTAGCCGAGCAATAAACTTCATCCTCTCATCTATGGTATTCAATGTTGTACCAACCATTCTAGAGGTATGAACTTCTTCTGGATTTTTTTTCTTTTGTGTCACGTGACTTTTTTATATGTTGGATTTAGTTAAACATGCTGATATCCCTGGTAAACAACATACCAATCTTTTGTGGAATTCTTGATACCTGTCTGTAATGAAACTCTTCAGTTTCTTGGCATAACCTGTTAGAAATTTAGTTGCATTTACCTGTACAATTGCTTCCTTATTTCTGAACATTTTCTGACCGATTTTTATTATGCATCTTTCCAGATATCTATGGTTTCAAGTATACTGGCATACAAATTTGGAGCCCCTTTTGCATTGATCACTTCGCTCTCAGTCGCTGCATATGTTACTTTCACATTATCTGTGACACAGGTAATATATCTTCTTCCAATTCTTTGCTACCACCATGCACATGGGTTCTGAAATAGATAGGTTCAAAATTTAGAGCCCCTTTTGTGTTGATCACTTCACTCTCAGTCGCTGCATATGTTACTTTCACATTGTCTGTGACACGGGTCATATATCTTCTTCCAATTCTTTGTTGCCACCATGCACATGGGTTCTGAAATAGATAGTGCACTGATTGATCACTTCCAATTCACATTCTTCCAATTCTCACCTCTTAATCGATCACTTCTTCTTCCACAATCATCTTTCTGCATGAATTTTGAGAATGTGCTGTGGTGCTATCCTTTGTCATTTTCTTTCACGCTACAGATTGTGATCACATGTAGTAGCTCTATGATCTGTTCCCCGAAACTTTTTCATAAAAGCAAGAGTGTTTTTGTTGATCACATTTTCATGAAATTTTCCATGTCATGTGCAGTGGAGAACCAAGTTCAGGAAGGCCATGAATAACGCTGATAATGATGCTAGTACAAAGGCAATTGATTCCCTTATCAATTATGAGGTGAGTTTATGTTGCCTCCTTTTATTAGTATTTTTTTCTGCTTACGTACTGCTTAACTCTGGTGCATCTTTTTTTTAATGCTTTTCTTTCTATCTGTTGTTTGATGCCTCATTTACTGTGCTGCAACCAATTTCTTTCCATTGTCAAGGCTTCTGCTTATCTTGCTTTTTTTTATTTTTCCCTGCTTTCACCAGACTGTCAAATATTTCAACAATGAAGCTTATGAAGCTGAGCAATATGATGAGTACTTAAAGAGTGAGTAGTTGGAGCATTATAGTTGTTCTCTACTTCTTTAATGTTAAATCTGAAACAAACCTGCCACTGCTAGGAATAAATTAACATATTGACGACCCATAGAAACATAAAAAAGACAATCATGATGTGGCATTGCTAGAATGAGATGTTAATTAGCACTGATCTGCATTATAGTCAATCGTGTTTTTCATATATATATTGTGCTGGGTGACGGCTGATAGAGAGGCCAAATGATCGACTTACAAATCCTGCAAGCATTTTCTTTGTGCATGCATTCAAAGTATCCCTCAACCCAGAAGCTGTTAGATGAGGTTCAAGTACATGGTTTTATGTACTCTGTAACCCACAATAAGTGATAGCCCTTTAGTTCTAAAACTTGCAAAGGCTTACCATTATCTTGTGTTGAAATTTTTAATTAAGGAGGATGTGGATGGTAGGATTTGAACTCTTAATCACTTGATCAAGAAGGCTATAACACCATGCTAAAGAACCACTCGATGCAAGAGCTTAAATTGTTAGGTGAGTCTAGGTGATGGTTTTATATTATACTCTCAAGCACGTGCCTAAAAATGTGGCTATGAACTAACCTTCAAGCACCTGGCAACACTCATATGGTGAGTAGTTGAACCTTGACTTAGCTCGAGACTATGTTAGAGTTTGCAAGTAACTGAAATGGTTTGCTTAATGGCATCGCCCCATCTTACTATTCTTAACTTGACCTTTTTCCTGTTTAGAAAGTTTCTATATTTGGATTTATGTATTGTTTACTGTGAAGGCATCCTGTGACAAGCACTTTTCTTTTTGTTATTTCTGCTTCATTCTTTTATTGATTTTTTCTCTGATTATCTTGGCCTGCAAGCCAAGCGAGTGAATTTCATCACAATCTCATCTATAATTCAAGGACATGGTACTCTAAATGCTTGACTCTATATGTTATACCATACTACTTTTCTGAACTCAAGCATTGCTTTTAATCAGTCTCTTCTTGTGTTTATATCTGCTTTTCTCTCTCTCAATTTCATACTAATGCTCTCTTTCAGGGTATGAAGATGCTGCCTTAAAAACATCGCAAAGTCTTGCTTTTTTGAATTTTGGCCAAAATGTGATTTTTAGCACAGCTCTGTCAACAGCTATGGTTTTATGTTCACATGGAATTATGAATGGCCAGATGACTGTTGGTGATTTGGTAAAGCTTCTTTATAAAAGAAAAATTATTATAAGGCTCTATTATCTCGTGATTAACTGATGGTCATACAAATTATGTATGAATGCGAAAACACAGGTTATGGTAAATGGACTACTCTTCCAGCTCTCCCTTCCACTTAATTTCCTTGGCAGTGTTTACCGTGAGACAATACAGAGTCTTGTTGACATGAAGTCAATGTTTCACTTACTCGAGGTATTTTTTCAAGGAACTCTGAAGTTTTCTTGGAGCTCGGGAGTCAATCTAGCATTTCATTTTTTTTTTTCAATCTTTACAATTCCATTATCTTTTCCAGTTTGTGAAGCAACTTGACAATTTCTGAACATATCCCCGTAAAGCATGGTAGAATAGCAAAAGCAAAAGAAACAAAAAATGCACCATTTTTATTTTATTACATTTTCATTTGTAACACTATAGTGCATGGATTTGATTGTTGATCCAAATGATTTTTCCTTTTTTTAAAAAAAAACCTGCTTCCTTGTGGACCTGGTTTATGAAGTACTTTGTTTCATACATTTCTGCAGGAGAAACCTGATATTAGAGATAAAGATGATGCCAAACCTCTAATGTTAAAGGGAGGTGGCATTCAATTTGACAATGTACACTTCAGGTATGATGATGGTTCCTTCTTTGTTGAAATTTGTTTGACATCCAGGTAGTCTCAATTTCATATATAAAGTTGAGTTGTTATTTCCATTGTTGCAATTATTTTGAATAAGCTGTCAAATTCTTGCATTTAGCAAGTCTGTTTCCTGAAGTCGTTGCTATCCAAAATTACTTCCGCTACTGGCTCTGATATTGATTTTACTTTAGTATAGGTTTTCTTTTCCCAGTTTCTAATTGGGATCATTATATTGCTTTAGTAATCTGGGGTGCTGATCTGCCTGTACCTGGATGACCTTATAAAAAAATAAAATTCTTGTTCTTGTATCATATAGAGAATGGCTTATGTGGCAACCCAGCTGACGAAATCATTCAGGTTTAGTGTTTGATGTGCTGATATAGATTTTTGCTGCCTGTTTCCTACTTGAAGTCAGAATTTGATCTAATGGTGGTAAACTCTGAGTGTTCGAGGACTCTCACTCCAAAGCAAGCTTAAATGTTCGCCAGCGAAAGCTAGTTGATGTAATGAAATTTTACTCACACAATACAGAAGGAAGTCTAGGTTTGAAGGCTGGCAATATTTTTCTTTTATTTCCATAGAAAATCTAATTTTATTACAGTTTAGATTTTCTTTTGGTATGGTCCAGAAGTCAGATTTCAATTCCTTCAAGAGCTAAAGTCCTTCATTTCCAACTCTTGACAATTAAGCTACAGAGAGAGAGAGAGAGAACAAAATCAATACTGAATAGATTACTTATCAGATGACATCCTGAAAAGTGGAGGCTTTGCTTTCTTTCTTTCTTTCTTTCCTGAGAAGAAAACCAATGTTTCAAGGTTCATAGAGTTGAGCAGTTTCAGAATCTCAACTTTCATTTGTATTCTTTTATCCCAAATTGTAACATATTTCCTTAAACATATCCACACTTATACTATATATCAGTCATTCTTTATCATCTATGGAGACTTGAAGATCTCCAGAGGAATTTCAATTCATTGTTGTCCTTGAACTATCTTCGTAGTTAATTCAACCCCCCCTTCCTGTCCTCAACTCTCTGTACGTGTGCAGGCCAATTGTTATTTTGGATCGATGTGCAGTTAAACAGTATACTTGGTTTGACAGATTAGTGACATGGATTATATGTTTGTTGTTTGATTGTGGTTAGATTTGAAATTGAATATTGTACTATTATTCATGTGTGAATATTTGATGATTTGTTGATTATTAATTGCTCATCTACTGTACATATTAAACTCGTGACAGCTACTTGGAAGAAAGAAAAATTCTTGATGGTGTAACTTTTTCTGTACCAGCTGGAAAAAGTGTGGCTATTGTTGGAACAAGTGGTAGTGGTAAGGTTTTCTTTTGTTTTAGAGTTCTTACTATCATGGGCTACTTGTATTTGTGACCATTTTTGTTAGAGTAGTTCTCTAATGTGGAATTTATGTTTCACTTTCTTCATATATTAATCTTTCCAAAGATGATGCATAGTTCTGATATCCCATGATGGATGATATTTACTCATGATGTGATGTTTTGTAGGATGTATCCTGGGCTGGGATAAAAATGTCATGGTAATCTATAGGGTGAACCCAGGGCTGAGATAAAAATATCATAGTAATCTAGAAACATGTTTTTCTCCATTTGTGTTATATTAAGCAATTATTGTTATAAATTTATATTATGCAACAAAGGGAGTTCATTTACATGTGCTGGAATTAAATGACAATCTCATAACCGTTTAAGGAATGCTTTTTCTCTTGATTACACTGCTAATTTATTTCAAATGTATCTGTCTGCAGGCAAGTCAACCATTCTTAGATTACTCTTCAGGCTTTTCGACACTATTTCTGGAAGTGTAAGTACTGATTCCTCCATTGCTATTGCCATGTGGTCCAACAGATCTTCTGCTCCCACAATTGATATTTTCCTCTGAAATAAGTTCTGATGAAGAATTGAAATGAAGTACTATTTGTTGTTTCACTTCTTCCTCCCAGTCTTTCTGGAACTTTTTTGTTTGATCCATAACAATACTGTTGATTCCAATTGAAACTCTTCCCTATTCTTGGTTTGGCAATTGGCATTTTCTCCTTGGCAGATACAAATTGATGGTCAAGATACAAGGGATGTAACACTGGATAGTTTGCGGAGGTCTATTGGTGTTGTCCCACAAGACACAGTATGTATTCTTGAGCAATTTAGCTGTCCATGTTGTTTTAATGACCCATATTAATTAGGTCTCCCTTGTGAGATCTTGCAAGTTGTAATGTTGAGGAGCTGAACTACTTTTGTTTGACATACAGGTACTTTTCAATGACACAATATTTCACAACATTCATTATGGTCGTCTTTCAGCAACGAGAGAGGAAGTGTGTCTTTTTCCTTTTCACACTTGAAATTATTCATGATTTATGACACTTGTTACTTCTTCACTTACCATTATTTATAACCTCAGGTCTATGATGCTGCCCGACATGCTGCAATCCATGACACTGTCATGAACTTCCCTGATAAATATTCTACAATAGTAGGAGAACGAGGGCTCAAGGTGAGAGATCTACTGCTATCAACTAAAGAAATTTTCTATTTGAAATGGCCATAGGATTCATAACTTCAAGACCTTGGATGGAATTTTGTTTTAGGATCCAAATATTATTATACCCACCAAAAGTGAACTGAGAACATAAAAATACTACGAGTTACTGCTAGATGATCTTTTCATTTTCACTCCATCCTGTATTTTCTTGGCTCATCCTTTTGACATGAAACTGCATGGGTTAGGCTAAGATGGTCTACTTTTTGATCTATGCCACTCTAAACCTTGTGGATCCATTGCCCTCCAGTTGTGTCTTGATCCATTTGGAGATAGTGTGTGATTTGTGTATACCATATGGTTTTTTTTTTCCTGTTGCATGGAGCAAGAGCAGCCAGAAAAGAAAGGAAAGTTGAGAAATATGGTTCTCAGATGTCATGTCATTCAATTGTGTGGGCTGCAATGCATCTACATATATGTAATAACTGCTAACCATCATACTATAAGTTAATAGTAAAAAGTTGGTGTTGGCTGCTCCGTGGATGCACCGTTATTTCATATCTCCTTGATTGGGATAGTGACTTCATAAAGTACACAGGCAGATAGCGTTAAAACTTAACAAATGTGATGAAATTTCATGGCAGAATAACTCTATAAATTGTGGATAGTTTAGGAATCTACTTGGAACACAAAGTGCTCCATAATTAAATGAAATGAAACAATTGTGTGTAGTTTTCTATTCTGTGGAATCTTGACTGTTTATAATGAGAAAGTTTTTCAATCCAGTTAAGTGGTGGTGAGAAGCAGCGTGTGGCTTTGGCCCGTGCATTTTTGAAAGCCGCTCCTATCATGTAAGAACTCCATCCTTATTTATCAATATGCATCCATCCATTATATCGAGTTGGTTATTCCATTTCACCAAATCTTAAAGAATGCTGTTGAATTAATATTTCTGTCTATTCAAGATACCTACTCTTTCTATTTTGGTCTTACATTCGTGTGCATTTAACAATTACATTTAGTGCCCAACAAAATGGAGTGACCATATGATTTTCTTTGTAAACCACAACTGGTCTTATAGTTCTTATATAGAGTTTTCAAATGATATTGTCCACTGCTTCTGTAAATTAAGAAGATTTTTTTTTTTTTTTTTGTGCTTTATGTTCTTTTCAAGTTTGTGTTAGTAAACTTATTCTCAACCAGCATAACCATGTCTAATAACACTGATGATCAATTTTGCCTGTTCCAGTGTCCAGTATCTAAATTCTAGTTTAAATGCTGCTGTATGTGCCCCTGCAATTTCTGAACCTAGCCAAAAGACAATGGTCACATCTAATAACCTAAATGATTTGTTGTGTTGAACTAAATCAACATAAACAACACTGCAGACATAAGCAGATGAAATATCAGCTCTTTTTTCCCTCAGTCACCTATGCCTAATGAACTTTGTCTCGTTTGATTTCCTTAGGCTATGTGATGAAGCTACAAGTGCTCTTGACAGCACCACTGAAGCAGAGATTCTAAATGCATTGAAATCATTATCCAGCAATCGAACTTCAGTTTTCATTGCCCATAGGCTTACAACTGCCATGCAGTGTGATGAGGTGAGCATTCTTGGAAACCATGTTTCCTTCATTTTTTTATGTTTTTAAACTTTTAGGGTTCTGCGTCAGAATATTTAGTAACTTGATTAGAGCATTCCCACAGTCTTACTCGCTTAAATTTCATGCTTCTGCTATTGTCTGTCTTTACTCCAATTTCAGGCTCTCTCTCCACTTTCATCAGCAGGAAGTTTGTTACATCTTGTTTCCTTTCCTTTTTAAGCAAAATAATAGGCATTCCTTTTACTCCCTTATATCTGTGGGACACAAATGCACTTGCATTGTTAAAGCAGTCCCCTGTTGGTTCTGTATGAAATTGCATAAGATCATATAGTTCATGGGAGTTTCAACCTGTTATCCTAAGTTTTTGCATTGAATGCTTTAACTTGGATTGGAGCATGAGTAAAGTCACAATTTGCATTGCTGCTGATGTAAACCTCCATGCAAAACGTATTTGTTGATTGTGAAATATGTTGACCTGCTAGTGACGTTAGTGTTAAAAAAGCATTTGGGAAGTTTGAAACAGTCTTATAAGGCGTGGCTTCTTCATGTTAGCTTTTTTATTGGACGCTCTAACATACAACGTCCTATTTAACTTCAGTTCTGAGTTCTCTAAGATTATAATGCTCTGTGTGCATCGTCATTATTCTCTCCATATTATTCTCTTACCTGCCCTCTACTGTCAATATTTACTCATATTTTCCTGGCCATTAAAATATGATTTTCCAGATAATAGTTCTGGAGAATGGTAAAGTGGTTGAACAGGGACCCCATGAAGTTCTATTGACCAAGGCAGGTAGATACGCGCAGCTCTGGGCACAGCAAAATAGCACAGTGGATGCCCTTGATTCAGCCATTAAATTGGAGGCATAGATGTTGCAATCTTCCCTTGACCATACAAAGCTTGAAGTTGTTCAGCTGCCAATGTGGTTGACCTCCTATGAAATGCAACCTTGTTGTACAAGACCAATTGATGGTTGTCGTCTGTGGGTTCCATCATCATAATGAACAACCAAAGGGATAATATCTGTTACGTCTTAGAAGAAAAGAAAGAAAGCAATACCAAACCTTTGATGGATGAAGACAATTTCAACTGAGATTATGGTGAGATACACAAACCTTCATAACTTGGTCAATCAAATGCATGAAAAGTCACCCAAAAACTGTAGATCTGATTTTCTCCCAATGTCTAATTTTTGGTCCTTGGGTTGGGTGGCATTGAATTGCTGATGATGAGTAAAATTTGTTCCATTATTTTCTGTTGTATAGTTATCACACCAAATGATTTACAAGTTTTGGACTCTCAGGTTTTTCAGGAGATGCTCTAAAGTTTTTTGGATTCCATGTATGCAGTATTTGCTTTTGTTTTCAATTGCATGCACTGATAAACTCTTTAGAGCCATGTCCTTCAACCTTCTATTACATCATTAAGTTAAGGTTTTGAGTTTCCATATACTCGTCACATATAAAACCCGGACAAGCAGAAAATTATTGACAAAGTAGGCCTAGTTGCACATTAGCACTTGCAAACACAATAAGTTGTGATTTGCAGTGATATAACATGATGTGCTTGGTTAGCATTCTCTGTGACTGTCATGCTGCTTTGCTCCTCATACTTCATTGGACTGTACTGATTCAACTTTACGTTTCAGAATCTATTCAAGCTTACCTTACAAACTTTGTCGTATCGATGAAGACAGAACCTAACGCGTTGGCACTGTGCCAAATGTGTCAAGAATCTTATGTTAAACCAAAATGGAAGTTACATGCTCTGGAATCACCGTACAGTTGTCAAATTGATTGATCCACGTTACGCTAACCCTATCACCGACAAGGTGCCTGATATCTTGATTTATATGGAGAGTAGTGTTAGTGTTAAGTCTGTGGATTTAGTCTATCAAATTCTCAAAAGATCATTTTAGGTAACAGGGCTGCTTCAAAGGAAGAAGCAATAGATATCTAGCTAGTTTTGGAAGATATCCTGCTATTGTTGAAGTCTTTGCTGCTTTCATTTCCTTGCTGTTGGTAAGAGTTGATTTGGTTATTTGTTCTTGTGTACCTTCTTTGTACTCAACCCGTGCATTGTTTGTACACCATGATTCACTTCTTTTTACAGATTTGTGCATTCCTCAAAATAATTGTTATAGTACAAGCTGATTGATAAGTTGAGGTGACATGGGCAGCTTTCAGTTTGGTTGTTTCTCTCGTTTTGCGAGTGTTGATGCTTCTGGAGCTCTGTTATTTTTGGCTTGAATTTGTTCAAGTCAATCAGTTGGTGCATGTATTTGTGTTTAAAAGTGCAAAAGAAAATGGATTGAAAAAAAAAAAAAAAACAGAGAGATTGAAAGGAAGCATGCATGAAAACGTAAAGAGACAGTTGAACATGTAAATTGCAACTGAAATCTGGAATTGCATGTCAGCCTTCAGCCATTAAGTTTTTGTTATTTTCTTCTGATAAGAAGAGGGGCATCAATCAGCCCTTATTTTTCTTTAGTCTTTACGTTATAACATATTTCCTTCTTTCTGATAAGAGAGGGGAAATCAATATACTCTTGTCTATGGCAGAAATAATTTCCTGTCGCTGTTGTGAAACCGAAAAAACTAGTATGAATGCGGCAATCAGTGGGAGTGGGAGTGACCATGTACAAAATATGAAAAAGATCAGCGGATATAAACACTGATTAGCCTCAAACTGGGCAAATGATCGATGAATAGTAGGAAGTCTAAATCAGTTTTGTTTGTAATGAAATGAATTTGAATAGGGGTTAAGGGGGCATACAAGAGTAGAAGAAGAATGCTGAAAGAGGAGGGAACAGGTCAGATTTATGGGCTCGTGCATGGACAAACCAGAAGGAGTGCAAGAATATGGGCTTTGGAGGAGAAAGCACGCCAACTCTCCCTCCAAAGACGGACTCATAAGCCACCGCCATCACCATCAGCATTAGAAAGTAATCAAAAGAAAAGGAGGGGCCGCAAACGCAAAAGCCTCCTCCTATACATGGGCGTTAATTCTGTTGCTCCCCCCATGAACCAGAAGGTCTGTCTCCCCCCCTTCTTTGCTTTTACTTTTAAGAAAAATATTTTGCTTACGAACTTATCTGTCCTTTATATTAAAAAACAAAAAAAACAAAATTATTTACCTATGATAAAATTAATGTGGTGATATTTGATTGGATTGGGCTCTCTTATAGTCAGTCCCATATAGATGTTTGGGCAAGTGGCTATGGTAAACACGATGTAAGGCCAAGGCCCTTGGTTGTGAGGTCCAGCATGTTATCACACACTCACACACACACACACACCTAAAAGGCATAAGTGATTCGGGGCAACACCCATTGCATTATAGATTTATAATGATGTTTTTACCATTCATAATAAAAGCCATGGAAGCATAAATTGGTGGTGGATTGTCTTTTTTATAGGGTGTATTTGATATTATTAAATTGAATGGAGTTGAATCTGTTATCTTTTTATATTAAAAATAATAAATAACTCGTACAACATTAAAAGGACCGCTTAACTTTTCACTTTTTATAATATAATAAAATAACTAAATTATTTCTAATAACAAAGAATTCTAAACTTATTATCGGTGGTTTTTTTCATCTTTTTATTATGATATTTTGTTGTTATCATGTGGGATAAGAGGGGTGATTTGATCATTTATTAAATTTAAATATTATTAAAAAATAATACAATGTCGCTTGTTGGCCAAACACCATATTCCAAGGTGGCGTTAAAAAGTGCTTGATGTCCCTCTTTATGCCTGGGTGGCACATGTGGCCAACAAACTAACGGTTTGTTGTTGGTGACCTCTCTCTCTCTATTGATTCTCGTGTCAAACCATCCAATTTTTCATACTAGTCATTCAACTTGGTTTTTCTTCAAATTTATTTTTTGCTCTTTTGATTACCATTT